>ENA-OQDC01001354-OQDC01001354.1-human-gut-metagenome-genome-assembly--contig:-NODE-1354-length-12698-cov-4.929441_pt1 | contig 12698 bp, 15 predicted proteins | sample MGYA00242770_ERZ504601 | MGnify/ENA primary metagenome ERZ504601 (study PRJEB26092, sample SAMD00036305) | human gut metagenome | host: Homo sapiens | study: EMG produced TPA metagenomics assembly of...
TTTTCTGAAGAACATATCGGCCCTGTCTTTGACAGGAAAATGCAACATTTGCAGCAATGGAACCTTCCGAGTGTAAGCTATTTGCTTTCTCTTACAAGAAAATATATCCAGATTTTAAAGGAAAATATGAAACAATATATCTTAGAGGAAAAGGAGATTTAGTTTATCATGAAGATTCAGTTATCGGATCATTTTACTTACAAACGTCTGATTCGTTTTGTATTTCCATCGATCATTATGATGATCTGTACTTCAATGTATAGTATCATTGATGGATTATTTATTTCCAATTTCGCTGGGAAAACTGCTTTCGCCGCAGTCAATCTGATCTTGCCTGTTGCAATGGGTGTCGGGGCGATCGGATTTATGATCGGTTCTGGTGGAAGTGCGATCGTTGCAAAAACACTTGGTGAAGGGAAAGAAGAGAAAGCAAATGAATATTTCTCTATGCTGATCTTTACGGCCTTGATCGGAGCTACGATCTTATCTGTCTTTGGGTTTATATTTATCCGTCAGATCTGTATGGTGCTTGGTGCTCGTGGACAGTTGCTTGAATATGCAGCAACTTATGGCCGTATCATGTTTGTATCACAGCCGATGTTTATGATGCAGACGATCTTTTATAACTTCTTTATTACAGCTGAGAAACCTTCTTACAGTCTTCGCATGTCTTTGATCTCTGGTGTGATTAATATTGTATTTGACTATCTTTTTATCGGAGTTATGCATTATGGTGTTGCTGGTGCTGCGGTTGCAACTGCAATGGGTGAATATGTTGGCGGACTTGTGCCATTAATCTATTTTGCCCGCAAACATAACAGCAGCCGTCTTCGCCTTGTGAAACCTGTCTGGAGAAAAGATATTTTATTAAAGACTTGCTTAAATGGTTCTTCAGAGTTTATGACAAATGCCTCTTCTTCTGTTATAAATATGCTTTATAATACACAGTTAATGCGACTTGCCGGTGCGGATGGTGTTGCTGCTTATGGAGTTATTATGTATGCGAACTTTATCTTTGCTGCAATCTTCCTTGGATATTCCATGGGAAGCGCACCGATCACCAGTTATAATTATGGAGCTGGAAATCATTCGGAATTGAAAAATATGTTGAAGAAAAGTTTATCATTAATTGCCGGAACTGGAGTTTTCCTGACTTTGATCTCTGAGTTTTTTGCTCATCCGTTAATTAATATCTTTGTTGGATATGATGCGGATCTATTTGCTATGACATTACATGGATTTAGATTGTATGCTCTCGTATTCTTGATCAATGGATTTAATATCTGGGCTTCTTCTTTCTTTACGGCTTTAAATAATGGAATTGTTTCTGGGATCATTGCTTTTCTTCGAACTTTGTTGTTTCAGATTGGATGTATTCTGCTGCTGCCACTTATACTTGGATTGAATGGAATTTGGATGGGAGTTGTTATAGCGGAGATGTTGACTTTAATTGTTACGGTTTATTTTTTGCGGAGCCGAAGGAAAGTTTATCATTATTAATTTTTGGCGGTTATTTTTCTGTCTTGGCATCATGATTCTTTTGATACTCGTGTGATTCCCGTCATGATAGCTCGTTCAAGATATGGATTTGTTTTAAATGTTGCATTAAATAAACCTCTCATAAATCCGGTAAATTCATCCCAATATCCATTGATCATCTACAATGATATTCTTTAAAAGCAGTTTAACATATTCATATTTAATATTTTTTGTTCTTTATTTGACATTTATATTTATTTTTGTTAATATATTCCATGTAAATATTTTACAGACATATGAATCTCCTATTTTTCTATGATCACATCTCAATCTGTTCTCTATAAATATTTCATTTCTTAGATTTTACATCAAGTTTTCTATATTAATACTTGATGTAAACCGCATTTCAATATACAATGAAAGGAGAAACTCATGAATCAAACAAAATCAAAAAATTTGATTCAAATTGCAGATGAACTTGAGGAAACCCCTGAAAGCATTCAAATACTATATGACTGCGTAAAGGAACATTTACAGCAAGATAACGAAGATATTTATGACATTTATAAAAATATGAAATAATCAATCTTTTCATCAAGGTAACTAATCTCTGTGTTTAGTTACCTTGATCTTTATTTTACGTATAAATCAAGTCGTATTATACTAAAATCATAACGAAATAGAAAGAGATGATCAAAAAAATGAAACGAATTGATTTTGAAAATGGATCAGTCACTAAGAATATCTTTGCGGCAGCACTCCCTATGCTTGTTGCTCAGATTTTAAACTTATTATATAACATCGTCGATCGTATCTATATCGCACGAATCCCACATGTCGGAACTGCTGCCCTTGGTGCTGTTGGACTTTGTTTTCCGGTGGTTGTAATTATCACTGCTTTCGCCAACCTGTTTGGAAGCGGTGGTGCTCCGTTATTTTCTATCAGTAGAGGTCAAAAGAAAATAAGCAGGCTGTTCATATCATGAATACTTCATTTACCATGGTTTGTTTTAGTGCTGTCGTATTGATGATGATCGGGCTTTTCTTTGCACGCCCACTTTTAATATTATTCGGAGCTTCCCGTGATGCTCTCGTGTATGCTTTTCCTTATATGATGATTTATCTGATCGGTACACTGCCATCGATGATCGCGATTGGAATGAATCCGTTTATTAATGCTCAGGGTTATTCAACAACTGGTATGCTTTCCGTTGCGATCGGTGCCGTTGCCAATCTGCTGCTCGATCCATTGTTTATTTTTGTATTTGGACTGGGTGTACGAGGTGCTGCGATCGCTACTGTGATCTCTCAATGTCTGTCTGCTTCTTTTGTGTTATTCTTTCTTACAAAAAAAGCAGAATTAAAAGTACGTTTTCTTAAGAAACATGAATTTTCAGAGAGTATCGGTTACGCCAAAAATATCATCAGTCTTGGAACTGCTGGTTTCATCATGCAGTTAACAAACAGTCTGGTAAGTATTGTCTGCAACAATGTACTTTCTGTCACTGGAGGAGATATTTATATTTCTGTTATGACAATCATCTCCAGTGTAAGACAGTTGGTAGAAACACCGATCTACGCTATGAACGAGGGTGGATCTCCAATTCTAAGCTACAACTATGGTGCCAGACGCCCAGCCAGAGTACGGAAAGCAATGATCGTTATAGGCTCTATGATTTTATGCTATACAGCCGTTATGTGGAGTGTCATCATTTTAGCTCCTGGTGCATTGATCCGTGTATTCAGCTCCGATGCTGCACTTGTGAAAGATTCCATTCCTGCATTGAATCAGTATTTTGCTGCATTTATCTTTATGGATCTGCAGTATATTGGACAGACGGTGTTTAAATCATTAAATAAGAAGAAACATGCCATCTTTTTCTCATTGCTTCGTAAGGTGGTTATTGTTGTTCCCTTGACTTATTTTATGCCTTATGTGTTACATATGGGAACTTCTGGAGTGTTTTTGGCAGAGCCTGTTTCTAATGTGATCGGTGGAGGGCTTTGCTTTGTTACGATGCTTTGTACTGTGTTGCCGGAATTGAAGCAGATGGAGAAATTTTAATTTGTGGTTGATGACGGAAATTATTGGTGGAATATTCATCAAATCGGTGTTCATAAGTTCCTTTAATCTTATGTCCGTCACATATACGAAAGCCTACAATCGCAAAACAGATTTTTTACTTCTTAACTCCCATATCGTCTTCCCTAAACTGATCAAATGTTCTCATCTGATATGTAGAATTCGTAAATGAGCATCCACGATACATACAATCCACTACATAATTGATCTCTTTATATTCATCTTTATAATCTGAATCAAAGAAATTGATCTGCATCATGTAGTCTTTTTTTCCATCGCTTGTGAGCAGTACATATTCACATTTTGTTTTGTCGCTGTCTAAATATCCCATGACGATCATGCTTGATTTACCTTGATATAGTTTTGGTGTTTTGCCGCCTTGTGGGTATGCGTATGTGACGTTCTTTATGGATTTTTTCTTTTGTTTGTATAATTTCTGAACGCTTTTTACTGCATTTCCTGATCCTGCTTTTTGTGATGAAATAACTGCTTTGATCTCGTAATCATCGGCTTTATCACTGTTTGCGTATTCTAATGTGTATTGATTTCCTGTTTTATTTACATAACTGCGGTTAAACAGGTATTTTGGATAGGCGAATTCAAATGAGTTGTCCTCGCTGCTTACATACTGATAATCATCGCTGTCTGTGCATGCGGATAAATCCATGTCTTCGTTGTCTGTGTAGGATAATACTTGTGATTTCTCTGTGCTATCCTTGGCATCGGCTACATCTTCTCCTGCGTTATTTTCTGTTGCTTTCTTTTCCGTTGTTTTTGCTGATGTTTTGTTCTCGGTTGTTGCTGTAGCTTCTTTTTTGTCTTCTGATTTTAAATATTGGAATCCAAATATTCCAACAACGACAACGATCACGCATGCTAAAGCAATGATCCAGCTTTTTGATGATCGTTTTGGTTCATTTTGAGGTTCTGTGTAGATCTGCTGTTTGGGTTGTGCTGGCTGCTGTTTTGCCTGTTGCTGTGATGGTATTACCAGTTTCTCTCCACAGTTTGCACAGAATCTTGCATCATCTTTATTTTTGGTTCCACACTTCTTGCAATACATCTCTGTCCTCCTTAATTATTTTTCGTTCCACAGTAAATACAGAATATCGCATCTTCTTCTAAAAGTGCTCCGCAGTTTTTGCAATGTCTTGGTTCTGGTTGTGCTGGCTGTATTTCCTGTTCTTCTACTACTACTTTAGCACCGCAGCTTCTACAGAATCTATCTCCTTCTCTTAACGTACCACCGCAATTTGGACAGATATTCTCTTCTTGTTCTTCCTTTTCTTCTGGTAATTTACATCCACATTCTCCACAAAACAGACTGTCTTTTGCGTTCTTTGTTCCGCACTGTGGACAGATTTTTGGGTCTTCTAATGTCAGATCAAGAATCTGTTGTTCCATCTGATTAATCTCCTGATACTGGTTTTCAATTTCCTGACATAGTTCAGAAAAAATCTCCATCTGGATCTTTTGCGTATTTTACATAATATACTTCTCCAAGTTTTGTAAAATTCTCCTGTATTTCTTTTTCTTTGTCTGCGATCTGACCTTTTATTGTATTAACTAATTCCTCTGTATTCTCAATGTTCTCTGGCATTGACATCTAGTTTGTCCCCCCTTATATATTTTTAATTCTTTTAAAATCAGTATAGCATTTCTTTTTTTGCCTTTCAATTATTGGAAATGCGTAATATGAAAATATTAAACATATATCAACAAGCAGGAAAAGGACTGCTGATCACATTGATCGCTGTCCTTTTCCTAATAACCTAATAACTTATTTATTTTTGATTATTTAATCTTGATCGTGATAGTTCTTGCAGATTCCTTATCGCTATTGTAAATAAATACTTTCGTTGTTCCTGCTGCTTTACCTGTGATAATTGGGGTAATATTCTGTGTCTTGCTTTCTCCTTCTGTCATTGTCACATCACTAAGACTTAATAACGCTAACTGCTCACTTTCTTTAATGTTGTGGTGCTCCATTAGGTTCTAATGTTCCTCCAACCTGTTTCTTCATTCTGAAACGGTAGAAGATAATTGTTGCTAATGTAGACACAACTAAGATTCCAACGAATACTGCGACATCCTGTCCGATCTGTCCATCCATGGATAGTGTATGACGAAATGCGTGTACTGTGTAGCTGAATGGCATATATTTGTGTAATACTGTGTAGAAGTGTGGTGCCATATCCAGTGGATAGGTTCCTCCTGCTGCACCTAACTGTACAACCATGAATACTAACATGACGAAACTTCCGACACGATTTAATAACATTTCTCCAAAGCAGATCAATGACATAAATGCCATAGATGCTAAAACTGCCATTCCAAATGTCTTTCCTACATAATGTGGTTCCAGTCCATTGATTCCCATCAGAACTGCTACCATGATCACTGCCTGAACAATTGACACTGCTGCCATAACTGTGACTTTGCTTAACCACCACTGTAGTCCACTCTTAACTTCTTCGTTTTTCTCCATCAAAGGATACATTAATGTAAATGCCATACATGCTACGAATAATCCAACAGACATCATGTAAGGTGCCATTGCGTGACCATTGTTGTCAACATGTGAGTATTCTACATTCTTAGCTTTGACTGGTACTGCAAACATCTTGCTTGTCTTGTTTGTAGCTTTAATACTATTAACCTGATCTGCTCCCTTCTGTAAGGAATCTTTTAATGTCTTACTTCCACTTTGTAAAGTTCCGATTCCATTTCCTAAAGTTGTAGATCCTGCTGCAAGTTTGCTTGATCCATCTGCGATCTGTCCGGCTCCAGATGCTAACTGTCCGGCTCCGCTGTTTAATGTATTGTTGTTTGCAACTAAAGTTGCTGTTCCTTTTTTCAATGTTTTTGTTCCATTATAAAGCTGTGTTGTTCCTGACATAAATGTTGGAAGATTTGAGCTTACTTGGTTGATTCCATTGTTGAGCTGTTTTGCTCCGCTGTTTAATGCTTTGGAATTATTCTTTAATGTTGTAAGTCCTGTATTTAAGCTGCTTACGCCTGCTGTGTAATTTGCAATTCCAATCTTTAATTGTCCTGTACCTGTACTAAGTCCAGATTCTAATGTTGAAATTCCTGTATCTACCTGTGAAGAACCACTCTTTAACGCTGTCAATGCCTGTATCATTCCCATTGTTTCTGGAGTTTTTCCATGCTTGTCTAATCCTGTTTTCACAGTTTCTAATCCTGAATACATTGAAGTTACTGCCTGTGAACCTTTTGGTAATACTTTTTCAGAACTTGATGCTAACGCTGATACCTGTTGTTTTACTGCGGCTAATGTTTCATCTGAAGAAGCAGACTGTGTACTTACTTTTGTTGTTGTAGTTGCTTTTTCCTGAGATGCTTTCTGTGCATTTGTATATGTTTCATCTACATCTTCTTCTACATCAGATGCTGCACTTTCAACTTCACCAATCTCTGATAAAAGCTGTTCCTTTTCTTCATCGGATAACTTGCTTAATGCAGAAGAATTTTTTAATTTACTTACTTTACTCTGTAATGTGTTAACTTTTTCTTTTACAGCTGCTGCACTTTCTGCCGCTTTTTTACTGTCTGTATTGTCTACTGTTGTTGTTGTAGTTTTTGTTGACTGTGTTGTTGCTGCACTTCCATTCAATGATTGATTTAATTTCTGAATACCAGCATTTAACTGAGTCATTCCAGCACTTAACTGCTGAATATCGGTTGATTCTGGAAGTTGTTCTCCAATCAGGTCTGAAGACTGTTTCGCTGCCTTTAATACCCCATCAATTCCAGTTGTTAAAGATCCTGTTCCTTCTTTTAACTGTGCAGTTCCACTTTTAATTCCCTCTGATAACTGGTCTACTCCTGATGTTAATGCTGTATTATTAGCAACAAGCTGTTTGCTTCCAGCCTGTGCTGTGCTAACACCGTTTGTATACTGTGCGATTCCAATCTTTAATGATTTAGAACCCGTTGATAACTGTGTTGCCCCGCTTGAAAGCTGTGCAACTCCGTCTTTTAATGTCTTTGTTCCAGATTTTAATGATTTTGCTCCGCTGTCAACTTTGGTCACACCATCTGTATATGCTTTTAATCCTACAGAAAGTGATTTAGCTCCATTCTGGAATGTTAATGTACTGGATGCGAGTTTGTTTAAATTCTGCTCAATTGTGTCATTTCCAGCTTTCAGTTTCTTCGCTCCACTTTCAATCTTTCCTGATCCATCGGCTGCTTCCTGGAACCCAGAGCCTGCAGTTTTGATCTGAGCAAATACTGTTTTTACATAAGTTTCTGTTACTTTTTCTCTGACTGACTTTTCAATCTTCGCCATAGCACTATCATCCATCTTGGATGCTACATAGTTTGTACCTGGATTTGTCTTGTATATCAGTTTCATCTGTTTTGGATTCTTATCCATTAATGTTGTTGCATTCTTTGAGAAGTCTTCTGGAATGGAAATGATCATATAATATTCTCCACTCTCTAATCCTTCTTTTGCTTTCTTATCACTTACAAAACGAAAATCAAGTGATCCTGAATCTTTCAGATTCTTCACCAGATCATCACCAACTTGTAATGTCTTACCCTCGTATTTTACCTTCTTATCGTGATTTACCACTGCTACTGGTAATTCGTCTGCATCTCCGTATGGATCCCACATAGATCCAAGGAATACAGATGTATAAATTGCAGGAATCGTAATGATCGCGATCAAAATGATAATCATCCAGGGGTTCTTTAAAATTTTCTGCCATTCTCTTTTTAACATGATCACAGCTGCTCCTTCCTTGCATTATTGTTACTATCAAAGAGGTTTCTTCTCCTTAAATCATTCGTTATTATATGCACTTTCTTGATAAAAGTCAACTATTTATTGAACGTTGGTCATTTTATTTTTGTACAATTGGTCATTTTTGCTAAAAAGAGAAAAAAAATATTCTTCCTTTATATATATCTCATAAAAGAAGAATATTTCGTATCTTATTACTTTCTTTTTTAATGTAGATCGGGCGTTTCTTTGTCTCTAAATATGTCTTAGACAAATACATTCCTACAACTCCGATTCCAAGTAACTGAATTCCACTTAAGAAACTAATAACACAGATCAATGACGGCCATCCTGCGACCGGATCTCCAAATATTACTGCTCTTATGACAACAAACAACAGGAATAAAAATGCGATGATACAAACGACCACTCCGATCAGTGATACGATCGTAAGCGGCACTGTGGAGAATGCAATGATTCCTTCTAATGCATATCGGAATAATTTCCAGAATGACCACTTTGTCTCTCCTGCTGCACGTTCTACATTCTCAAATTCAATCCATTTTGTTTTAAATCCTACCCATCCAAAGATACCTTTTGTAAATCGGTTATATTCTGGCACGGAAAGGATTGCGTTAACCATATCTCTCTTCATCATACGAAAATCTCTGGCTCCATCTACGATATCAGCATCAGAGATCTTATTGATCAATCCATAAAAACGTCTTGCGAAAAATGAGCGGATCGGTGGTTCTCCCTTTCTTGTAACACGTCTTGTTGCCACACTATCATATCCTTCTTCCTCGATGCATCGGATCATCTCTGGAATTAAATGTGGCGGATCTTGAAGATCAACATCCATTGTCACAACATATTCACCATTGGCATGTTCAAATCCTGCATACATCGCAGCTTCTTTTCCGAAGTTCCTGGAAAATGATACATAATGAATACATTCATCCTGTTCGCTTAATTTCTTTATAACTTCTAATGTCTTATCTTTACTTCCATCATCGATAAAGATAATCTCAAAGTCAATTTTCCCTTCTTCTTGTTTCCTTACTTTCTGCATCTCCTCATAATAAAGCGGAATTACTTCCTCTTCATTAAAACATGGAACAATACAACTACATAACTTACTCATATGTGATCCTACCTTTAATTGTATATATCTTTCACTTACTTAGATAGTATATCACTTCTGTTTCGTTTTGGTCTTTACTAGTTTTTACTAGGATTTTTTCACATGATTCTGATATGATAATATTGTTTTTTGATTTACTATATATAGAAATGGAATGGAACAACCAACTATGATTCAAGATATTTACCCTCATAAATTTAGACAATCACTACGATCCAGCCAAAAAAGCCTGATGCTGACAGTATCATTTTATATTTCACAAAGGATGGACTTCTTCATCGTTTATTAAAGAAATCTGATCTGGAAGAAATGGGGCAGGAGAATCTCATTTTTGCCTGATGAAATGATCCGTACTGGAGATGGCAGAAAACTTGCAAGGCCTACTCTTTTAAATGAAGAGAATTTAGTTTTATCTTTTCCCCGCCTAAGTGATTTTGTAAATGATGCTCATGTTACAGAAGATACTCTTACTTATCCTTTTTTCTGTTGACGATGATGATTACTTCTTATTAAATAAAGATCCTGAAGAGATTCCTGAAGGTTATAACTTCTGTACGGTACGTGATCTCCGCAATCAGCAGATCGGTCCAAAATACCGTACTTTTGCTGCGATCACAGGTCTGCATCTTTATAACTGGTACCGTACCAATCGTTTCTGTGGCTGCTGTGGTCATGAAACTATCCATTCTTCTACAGAACGTGCCTTAAAATGTCCTTCCTGTGGCCATCTGATCTATCCAAGAATCGTACCTGCAGTCATTGTCGGGGTTAAAAATGATGATAAACTTCTTCTTACCAAATACCGCAAGGGATTTACTCCATTCGCCCTGATCGCCGGATTTACAGAGATCGGGGAAACTCTGGAAGAGACAGTCTCACGTGAAGTTATGGAAGAAGCTGGACTTCGTGTAAAAAATATTCAGTATTACAAATCCCAGCCTTGGGGTGTTGTTGATGATCTGCTTGCTGGATTCTACTGTGAAGTTGATGGTGATACCGACATTCATATGGATGCTTCTGAATTGAAACTTGCAGAATGGAAAACACGAGATGAGATCGAATTACAACCAAATGATTTTAGTCTGACAAATGAGATGATGCGTGAGTTTAAGGAAGGAAGAATTTAAATCACAATTTGACAAATTCTGTATCTATGCTATAATCACTCTTTAGTGCTCTCCTTTCCAAAGATACCATTTTCTGGTATTATTAAGAGTAACAGGGAGATGCCATATAAACCACAAGGCATACGAAAGGAGTTTCTTATGAGAGATGCTTTACGGGATGAAATGATCAAGAAGATCTGTATCAGAGATGCAGACAATATATTAGATGTCGGTTGCGGTGATGGTACTTTTTTACATGAACTGACTCGTTGGAAAGATGTTGAAGGATATGGAATTGATGAATCTGAAGATAAGATTCTTGAGGCAAGGTCAAACTGGCCAGACCTTCATTTTGAGACAAGCTACAGTGATTTCCTTTCTTTCGATGACAATAGTTTCCGTGTGATCACCGTATGTGATGATTTCCATACATTCAAAGATCCACAGAAGTTTGTTAATGAAGCTTTTCGTGTTTTAATTCCTGGTGGAAGACTTTATATTGGTGAGTCTGCTCTGCCTGATGCTCTGCGAATTGTTTCTAATATTCCATCCTATTTAACTGCCGGTGACAACCGCAGACATTCTACATATGAGACTTTAGAATATTTTAAGAATGCAGGACTTACAAAATTCAGAGTATATAAGAAGAAACGTTTACTTCTTGTCTCTGCAAAGAAACCATTAGCATAGAATACGTAACTTTAAGATGGAGCGGTACAATTTGACCGCTCCATTTTTCTTATGCTTTAAACAACCATCCAAGATATTTATCTTTTGTAATTTTCTCAACTGTTTTTTTTCCTAAAAGTTTCTTCCATCTTTTTTCTTTGCCGTATTGTTAATTCTTACTTTGTCATCTTTGTTACGCATAGATCTGGAAACATGACACACCACCAGTTATGTCCTTTTGCCTCTCCAAGATCAATTCTTAATGCATCGTAGATTCCTTCTGGAAATGTATATTGTCCGTAAGTTTTCTCTGGGAATTTTTCCTGTACAAAATGTACTTTTACCTTTTGTATAACTCCCTCTTTCTTTAATATTTCCTGTGCCGTATTTTTTATACTATCTTTTTGTTTTTTTAAGGATGTCAAATGCTTCCTCTTTTGTATCTGCCTTATCCATCATCTGACTGACTTTGCTGATCACAGCATCTCTTACTTTTAATTTACACGCCTGATCAAAGCTGCTGTCACTGTTTGCTCTGACATGGAAACGGATCAGATTATTTTTTAAATTTTGCTGTATTTTGTTTTGTTGTATTTTATGAAAAGTATATCTTTGCCATATCATGATGCTTCCAGCAATTATGATAAAGAAAAGACATCCTCTGATCATGTTTTTTTTGTTCATGCTCAAAGGATGCCCTACTTACTTGTTTTTATTCATCATCATTTTATAATTGTCTGAAATTTCATACAAAAACATTTGTATTTTCTTAAAATTCTGGCTTGACGAATCTTATCAGTTATAGTAACCTAATACCCATGAGGTCATATGACTGACGGAGCACGTGGAATCAACCACATGGGAGTATGATCATTAATCGCCGGCCGTCTGGGCAATCTTGTCTGGACGTGCGGCGTTTTTTAGTTTGTTACTACATTTTTGGCAGAAAAAATATCTGTCAGCCCTAAAAAATCACTCAATTTTTCTCTTTTTAAATTTTTCACTTGACACGCTCCACTGTCCAGATTTTTACTAAAAGATAAAAAGAATCCTGATCGTTCAGGATTCTTTTTTAATCTGCATCGCATAAATAACACATTCATACGGTTTCATTTTTAACGTATTTCCAATGACAGTCGTCTGTTCATAATTCACAAATATAACATTTTCATAGTCTTCCGATAATTCAATATCTTTTTCCTTAGAACTGAAGTTACAGATCAATACCAGTTTCTGACATCCATAAGACCTGCTGTATGCAAAAATATGATCTTCTTTTTCATACATTGGTCTGAAATCCCCATATGTTAGTATCTCATTATATTCTTCTGATTTATAAAATGCGATCAATCGCTTGTAAAAATTCAGAATTGATCCATATTCTTTTTCTTCTTCTGCGACATTCACCACTTTATAGTTTTCATTAACTGGCATCCAAGGTTTCCCTTTTGAAAATCCTGCATT
>ENA-OQDC01001355-OQDC01001355.1-human-gut-metagenome-genome-assembly--contig:-NODE-1355-length-12696-cov-4.341952_pt1 | contig 12696 bp, 15 predicted proteins | sample MGYA00242770_ERZ504601 | MGnify/ENA primary metagenome ERZ504601 (study PRJEB26092, sample SAMD00036305) | human gut metagenome | host: Homo sapiens | study: EMG produced TPA metagenomics assembly of...
TTGGGATGATTCCCTGCTGAATATTCCATCTTAACAATAATTGTGCAGTTGTTTTATTATATTTTTCTGCGATTTCCTCCATCTTTTTGTTCTCAAGATTTCCTCTTAATAAAGGTCCCCATGACATGATCTGAATATTGTTTTCTTTACAGAAACTAATCAGTTTTTCATCGTGCATGAGCGGTGTATGTTCTACCTGATCGATCATTGGTTTGATCTCACAGTGTTCTAAAAGATAAGTTAACTGACTGATTTCAAAGTTGCAGACACCGATACTTTTTACCTTGCCTTTTTGTATAGATGTTCCATTGCTTTCCATGTATCAAGCATTCTAGCTTTGTCTTGTCCTGGCCAATGTACTAAAAATGCATCGAGATATTCTGTCTGCAGCTTTTGTAAGGATTCTTTAAAACTGCTGATTGTTTTTTCATAACCTTGGTTACAATTATTAACTTTGCTGATCAGAAAGATATCTTCTCTTGGAATTTTATTTTCTTTTAAGGCATCTCCTAATGCCTGTTCATTTTTATACATCTGTGCGGTGTCGTATAGGCGGTATCCACTTTGATAAGCATATTTGACTGCATCGTTCATTTCTTTTCCGGCTTCCATTTTATAGACACCTAATCCGATTTCTGGAATTTGTGTTTCGTTGTTTAGTCTAAACATTATTGTCTTGCTCCTTTCTATAGCATGAAATGTACTTTTCTTCAAAGTTATTATCGCTTATTTTGTACCTTTCTTCAAGATTTTGAATTTCTTTCTCCAGATATTCTATGTTTTCTCTTAAATTCTAGTATATGGATCTTTATACTGTCCATGTCTGTCAGTTTTTCCGTTGCCATAGCTGATTGCAAATTTCAGGCATCTGTGAAGACATCCAAGACACATTTCACATTCTTCCAATTTCCAGACAGATTTTTTGTTTTTCTCTCTGTTGCATACATATAAGCTGCCGGAATTGCAGCTACCCACTTCGGTAATTTTCTGTCTATAAAATCACCTTTTCTTTTTGACATTATATTGTCGATCACTAGCTCAAGCTGATTTTTGCCATCACTCAGCCACTTATCAACTCTATCCCTATCCGTAAGGTCAAATACCGGTGTCCAGGTATCTGGCATGATCACACTATAGTAAGCATCAAACTTCTGCCCATGTCGATCCATAATGTCCTTCGCCATGCTGCCAGCCTTACCTGTTGTTGTCTAATGCTTCCTCTTTTCTTTATTTGTTACTACATAAAATTCCCATGGTTGCTGATTTCATGCACTTGGGGACTGCATACCAGCTTTTAATATCCGAAGAATTTTCTCTTTTTCTATTGGCTGATTTTTATATTTTCTTATACTTACATGATGAAAAATACTATTCATATATATTCTCCTTTATGTCATAAAATATCATTCTCAATATCTTTTATTTTTTGGCCGGAATACCACCGATCACACAATTATCCAGTACATCTTTTGTTACTACCGCACCTGCTGCGACCACAACATTATTGCCAATGGTAACACCTGGAAGAATTGTGACATTGTAATTTGTCAAAAAATGATCAGTTCCATCACTGAAACAATCCATATTTTTTTATTTTGAAAAAACTTATGCTTTATCATTTGTATTCAAACTTCTTTCTACTTCACAAAACTACACAAATGCTTTTTTATCCTATCCTAAAAGTATGAATAATACAAGTTAGTAATAAGTCTGACAAAATCATCTGTTGATTTATATTTTTTAGTTTTTTATAAATTTTTTCCATAATCCTTAACATAATCCCCACTGCGATCAATGCTGTTACCACATCTGAGCATGCCTGTGATACCAAACTCCTGTATATCCAAATACATTTGACATGATCAAAAGTGCCAATACATAGATCACTCCCTGTCTGCTAATGGACAGTACAAAAGCTCCTCCTGCATTTCCCACTGCCTGACACACACAAGTTGAAATCAAGGTAACTGACATAAATATCATTCCCATCTGTTGGAATCTTAACATCATAGCTCCATTTGTTATGATATCTGGTTTATCCATAAATACTTTGATGATCTGTGGTGCGAAAATGCACATGATGATCGTAAATAATAATCCTAATCCAATTTCAAAAAGATAAGAAAATTTCAAGATATTTTTTAATCTTTTTTCATTTTTCGCTCCATAATTATATCCAACTAGCGGCTGTCCTCCGAATGCAAAATCCTACGAGTACTAAGGCTGTGATCATATTAACCTTTAATGCGATTCCCATGGCTGCAACTTTGTCTGTTCCATATGGGAGTAAAAAAATTATTTGTCATGACCATCATAAAGGTCTGCATGATATTTGTGATCGATGCTGGAATTCCGATCATTAAGATATCTTTGACTCTTCTTCCTGTAATCTTCATATGGGATGGGGAACATGTCAGTCTCTTTGATTTCTTGATCACTGCATAGACATAGTAAATATCCGCAATGATATTTCCAAGAACTGTTGCCATCGCTGCTCCTGCTGCCCCTTGATTTAATCCAAAGATAAAGATTGAATCAAAGATGATATTTACAATGGAGCCAATAATAGATCCTGCCATTGACTGGACTGCCAATCCTTCCGTTCTTAGAATGTTGCTTGGCACCATACTGAAAATGATGGATACTGCTCCGATCACGATCCATGTGTAATAGGCATTGGCATATTCATATGTAACCTTGCTGACTCCTAATAATCCAAGAATCTGTGTGCGGAATAATAATAAGATCACACTGATGCATAATCCAAATACAAGAGAAACCCAGATACAGAACGCACATGTTTTCTTGGCTTCATTATCTTTCTTCTCTCCTAATAATCTTGAAATCACAGAACTTCCACCAAGGCCAAAGATATCTCCAAATGCGATCATTAAGGTAAACATTGGCGCTACGAGTGATACTCCAGCGACCAGTTCCTGTACACCAGTCAGTGCGATAAAATAAGTATCTATCATGTTGTATACAAGTGATACGATCATACTTAATACAACTGGTAAGGCCAGTTTCATATATGCCTTTGGTACCAGCATTTTTTCAAATAAATAATTTTCCATAAATTTTTAAATCTCCTTTCGATTGATACCATTTTATTTGTTTCAACGGCAAAAAACATCCATAATCCTTAAAATATATAATGGATTATGAATGTCCGAACCGTAGCATTGTAATACTATCATTACAACACCCTATCATATCTAATTTTTACACTGTGTGGTATTCTAACAGATTTTTGATGTTTCGCCAAGTTGCAAAGTTGTTATTATTTAAAACTGTGTTCCTCTCTCGATTGCTACCATAAACAGTTCATACATATCATCTTCACCGCTTAGTTTTGGAGAATTCTCTCCACCACCATTCGTACTTCTTCGCATTGTTGCATAAAATTCTTCTCCTGCGTTGATCAATTCCATTGGATAGATCTCATAACCAAACTCCTGGCATTTCTTACAAAAAGCAATGATTGGTTCCTTTTCTGTTCTTGTTGCTAATAAAGCCTGTTTCATTGTTTCATCATGCAGAGCTTTTTCCTGTAATTCTTCTAATTTTTCGTATACATCCATAATGTTTCACTCCTCTCTGACGACTCTTCTTACTTGATTATCATTATAGCATTTTTTATAATGCTTAAACAATCTATATATTTACTTGAACTTCAAAAAGGCGCCTGTGATTTCTCACAAGCGCCTTTGCTGTTATTCTTATTATATCCTCTTATCTTGCTTCTTTCAAGATGTCTTTAAGAAGATCTTATTTTACGATCAGGGATTTTCCTGTCATTTCTGCTGGCTGTTCCATTCCCATTAACTCGATTAATGTAGGTACGATATCAGCTAAGCATCCACCTTCTCTTAATTTTAATCCTTCTTCTGCATTTACAAGGATAAATGGTACTGGATTTGTTGTATGTGCTGTAAATGGAGCTCCTGTTTCGTAGTCTTTTAACTGTTCAGCATTTCCGTGGTCAGCACAGATGAACATCTGTCCGTTTACTTCTTTGATCGCTTCTACAGCATCTCCAACGCATTTGTCAACTGCTTCTACGGCTTTGATCGCTGCTTCTTCGATTCCTGTATGTCCTACCATATCGCTGTTTGCAAAGTTCATAATGATCACATCATATTTGTCAGATTTGATTGCCTCTACAAGTTTTGCACCAACTTCTGGAGCACTCATCTCTGGCTGAAGGTCATATGTTGCGACTGCTGGAGATTTTACTAAGATTCTGTCTTCTCCTTCATTTGGTTCTTCAACTCCACCGTTAAAGAAGAATGTTACATGAGCGTATTTCTCTGTCTCAGCTAATCTTAACTGTTTTAATCCGTGTTTTGCAAGGAATTCTCCGAATGTATTCTTAATCTCTACTTTATGGAATGCCACTAATTTGTTAGGGATTGTTACATCATATTCTGTGAAGCATACGAATGTTGTCTTGAAATATCCGTTTGGACGATCAAAACTGTCAAATTTATCATCACAGATAGAACGTGTGATCTCTCTTGCACGGTCTGGTCTGAAGTTATAGAAGATTACGGAATCATTTTCTTTTAATGTTGCAACTGGTGCACCATTTTCCATGATAACTGTTGGTACTACGAATTCGTCTGTAACGTCTTCTTTATAAGATGCATCGATTGCATCGATTGCATTATCTGCTTCATTTCCCTGTCCCATAACGATTGCATTGTATGCTTTCTGTACACGATCCCAACGATTGTCACGGTCCATTGCATAGTAACGTCCAGAGATAGATGCTACTTTACCTACTCCGATCTCGTCCATCTTTGCTAATAATTCTTCGATAAATCCTTTTCCTGATGTTGGAGCTGTATCACGTCCGTCTAAGAATAAATGAACGTATACATTCTCTAAACCATTTCTCTTAGCCATTTCAAGAACACCATATAAATGTGTATTGTGGCTGTGTACTCCACCATCTGATAATAATCCAAAGCAATGTAATGCAGAATTGTTCTTCTTGCAGTTTTCAATTGCTTCTAACATTGCTTCGTTCTTAAAGAAATCTCCATCCTGGATCTCTTTTGTGATTCTTGTTAATTCCTGATATACGATGCGTCCTGCACCCATATTCATATGTCCTACTTCAGAATTACCCATCTGACCTTCTGGAAGTCCGACTGCCATTCCGGATGCGTTTCCTTTTACGAATGGGTATTCTTTCATTAATTTATCCATTACAGGAGTCTTTGCTTCTGCTACTGCATTTGCTTCTTTGTTTTCGTTTAATCCATATCCATCTAAAATCATCAGGACTGTTGGTTTTTTACTCATTATTTTCTCCTTCATTTCCCAAAAATTAATCTTATTTTATGTCCGTTAATATTATAACGATTTTCTTCTTGAAATTCAACTATTATATGTTTGTATTTATAGACGTACATTCTTATTCGGAGTATAATGGATTCAGATACAATTTTATATAGCTGATATGTTTGTTCATTTTCATTACATATTAGTTTTTACAGATTCGGAGGTGCTTAGTATGCTTCATGAAATTAGTTTTCATTCCTTTAATGATCGTGATGAAGTGCAGGGATGGGTTTATGTACCTGCCTGCAAACCAAAAGGAATTGTACAGGTAATCCATGGATTCGGAGAACATTCTCGCCGTTATTTCCATATGATCGTGAAATTTATGGATGCTGGGTATATCGTTGCGGCAGATGACCATGTTGGCCATGGGAAAACTGCCATGTATAACAACACCTGGGGTGACTGGGGTGATGCTGGTTTCCATACGATGATGGAAGATGAGCATAAGTTAAAAGAGATCGTCAATGAAATGTATCCTGATCTTCCTTATTTTCTATTCGGACATAGCATGGGATCCTTTATTACTCGAGATTTTGCTGCGAAATATGGGGAAGAGCTTGCAGGAATTACAATCTGTGGTACAACCGGACATTTCCGCGGTGCTACAGAAGCTGAAACTGCTCTGTTGGCTGCTGTTGCTGAAGGAAAAGGAAAAGAGTCTGATCCTTCCTTTACAACTGATCTGATGGGGTGGATGTGCGAGCGTTGTGGTAATGTTTCCATTGGAAATGAATGGATCTGTTCTGATCCTTATGTTCAGAAAGATCATGCTGAAGATCCATTTGATGCATTTACAAAACCAACAACCAACCAAGTCTCTGCTTTATTTTGTCCAAATGATGAAAGCAATCACTGGTACGGAATGGGCAAGTAAGGTTCCTTCTGATCTTCCAATTTATAATATTGGCGGAGATCAGGATCCTGTTGGTGAATATGGAAAGGGTATCTATGAAGTTTCTAACTGGCTTGTTGATACCGGACATAACGTAAAAACTCGTGTTTATTCTGGATATCGTCATGAGATTCATAATTATGATGATCTGAAGGATGAGGTAGAGGCTGAATTGTTTCCTTTATGGATTCAGTTTTTGAATGAATAAATTTTTCTCATTATAAATTTTCGTAAAAGATAAAGGAAATTTTTTATATCTTTTAAATCATAACAAAAGTACCACAGAAATTTTATACTCCTGTGGTACTTTTTTTGTAATTATTTTAATTTATCCAATAATGATGTTCCAATCGTTCCTTCTGGCATCTTGATTCCAAAGTTATCAGTAACTGTTGCTCCGATCACTGCAAAGGTATCTTGCTCTTCTAATTTTCCGCTGCTTTTTAAAGATTTTGAGTATGCAATAAATGGTGTATATTCTCTTGTATGATCTGTTCCAGTATAAGTTGGATCATTTCCATGATCTGCAGTGATGATCAGTAAATCATCTTCTTTTAAAACTTCTAAAAGATTTCCTAAACCAACATCAAATTTTTCAATCTCTTTTGCATACCCAACCGGGTTTCTTCGATGTCCCCAAAGAGTGTCAAAGTCTACCAGATTTGTAAAGCATAATCCGTGGAAATCTTCTTTACATACATCTACGGTCTGCTCCATTCCATGGACAGAACTCTCAGAATGATATGCTTTTGTGATTCCTTCTCCGCAGAATATATCATTGATCTTTCCGACAGAAATCACATCAAATCCCTCATCTTTTAATGCACTCAACGCAGTTCTTGAAAATGGTTTTAAAGCATAATCTCTTCGGTTGCTGGTTCTTACAAATTCACCTTTCTTCTTTCCAACATATGGTCTTGCTATGATTCTTCCGACTTTCCATTCATTTTTCATTGTAAGTTCTCTCGCAATCTCACAGCATCGATAGAGATTGGCAAGATCAAAGGTTTCTTCATTTCCACAGATCTGCATCACGGAATCTGCAGATGTATACACAATCATGGAACCATTTTTGATCTCTTCTTCACCTAATTCATCCAGAATCTGCGTCCCACTGGCACATTTATTTCCTATGACTTTCTTTCCGCATTTTTCTTCTAATTCGCGAATCAATTCTGGTGGAAATCCTGTATCTGTAAAGGTAAGAAATGGTTTCTCAATCTTTAGGCCCATCATCTCCCAATGGCCAGTCATGGTGTCTTTTCCGTTACTGCTTTCTTTTAATCTAGCATAATAGGCCATTGGATTTTTCGCTTCTTCCATTTCTTTGACTGGATGAAGATTCAGCATTCCTAGTTTCTTTAAGTTTGGAATGTTTAAGGTTCCTACTGTATCACAAATATGACCAAAAGTATCTACATCATAATCTCCAAATCTAGCTGCATCCGGCATCTCTCCGATTCCTAAGGAGTCTAAAACGATGACAAAAATTCTTTTATATCTTTCCATATTACATTCCTCCTTTTTCTTTTATTATAGACTGATTTACTAATTCCTTCTAGTATTTTAAAAAGAAAAAATCCCTCGGATATTCAATACCCGAGGGACCCATCATTTAATTAATCAAAATTATTTATAGTTTACGATTTTACCAAAGTCTGGTTTTAATGATGCTCCACCAACTAATCCACCGTCAATATCTGGCTGTGCAAATAATTCTGGTGCACTAGCTGCAGATACAGATCCACCATACTGAATGCGGATTGCTTCTGCTGTAGCTTCATCATATACTTCTGCGATACATGCACGGATTGCTGCGCAAACTTCCTGAGCCTGTTCTGTTGTTGCAACTTTACCAGTTCCAATAGCCCAGATTGGCTCATAAGCGATAACTGCAGTCTTAGCCTGGTCAGCACTTACTCCCTGGAATGCAACCTTGATCTGCTGGCGAACGAAGTCAATTGTAACTCCCTGTTCTCTCTGAGCAAGAGTTTCACCACAGCAAACGATTGGTGTAATTCCATGTTCAAAAGCTTTTAATACTTTTTTGTTAACAGTTTCATCTGTTTCAGCAAAGTATTCTCTTCTTTCAGAATGTCCAAGAATAACATATTTTACTCCAAGATCTGTTAACATATTAGGAGCGATTTCTCCTGTGTAAGCTCCACTTTCTTCAAAGTACATATTCTCAGCACCGATTGCAATATTGCTTCCTTTAGCAGCTTCGATTGCTGCTGGAATGTCGATTGCTGGTACACAGAATACTACATCAGAAGTTTCACTTGCTACTAATGGTTTTAATTCTTCGATTAATGCTTTTGCCTCGCTAGGAGTTTTGTTCATTTTCCAGTTTCCTGCTACGATTGTTTTACGCATAAGACTTATATCCTTCTTTCTTGATATATTGTTTAAAAATTATTTAAAAAATTTTAATATCTACAACGATTATTTATCGTCGGCTGCTACTACACCTGGAAGGTCTTTTCCTTCTAAGAATTCAAGAGAAGCTCCACCACCTGTAGAGATGTGTGTCATCTTGTCTGCGAATCCTAACTGGTTAACAGCTGCTGCAGAGTCTCCTCCACCGATAATTGTTGTTGCATCTGTATCAGCTAAAGCCTGAGCAACGGCAATTGTTCCTTTTGCAAGGATAGGATTTTCAAATACTCCCATTGGTCCGTTCCATACAACTGTTTTAGCAGATTTTACTGCTTCTGCGAATTTTTCGCATGTAGCTGTACCGATATCAAGACCTTCTTTATCTGCTGGAATTGCATCAAATGGTACTACAGATACTTCGATCTCAGCATCGATTGGATTAGGGAATCCATCTGCCACTGTTGTATCGATTGGAAGATATAAATTCTTTCCTAATTTCTCTGCTTTTGCCATCATTTCTTTACAGTAGTCGATCTTTTCATCGTCTACTAATGAATTACCAACTTCATAACCCTGTGCTTTTAAGAATGTATAAGCCATTCCTCCACCGATGATCAGTGTATCACATTTTTCAAGTAAGTTATCAATTACTTTTAATTTGTCAGCAACTTTCGCTCCACCTAAGATGGCTACCATAGGTCTTTCTGGATTATTAACCGCATTTCCTAAGAAATCGATCTCTTTCTGCATTAAATATCCTACAACGGCTGTATCAACATATTCTGTTACACCAACGTTTGAGCAATGTGCTCTATGAGCTGTACCAAACGCATCGTTTACAAATACATCACAAAGATCTGCAAGTTCTTTACTGAATGCTTCACCATTTTTAGTTTCTTCTGCTCTGTAACGAGTATTCTGAAGAAGTACTACTTCTCCATCTTTCATAGCAGCTACTGCTGCTTTTGCATTATCTCCGACAACATTGTCATCTGCTGCAAATTTAACTTCCTGTCCTAACAGTTCGCTTAAGCGTACTGCTACTGGTGCTAAAGATAATTCTGGTTTTGGTTCTCCTTTAGGTTTTCCTAAGTGAGAGCAAAGGATTACTTTTCCACCGTCAGAAATCAGTTTCTTGATTGTTGGAAGTGCTGCTACCAGACGATTTTCATCTGTAATCTGTCCGTCTTTTAAAGGCACGTTGAAATCGCAACGTACTAAGACTTTCTTTCCTGCTACATTAATGTCATCTACAGATTTTTTGTTTAACATGTTTCGTTTTTCCTCCTAAGATTGTATGCCATAAGGCATATCTTAATTGATCAGGGTTTCTCAATCCTTGATTAAAAATAGGGGCCCGGTCCAAAAGACCGGACCCCTTATCTGAGTCTTATTACACTGTATAATTACAGGCCTGTCCTCATTCCAATATCAAATTAAGCTAATTCAGCAAAGTATTTGATTGTTCTTACCATCTGGCTTGTGTAAGAGTTTTCATTGTCATACCAAGATACAACCTGAACCTCTGTTGTTCCATTGTCTAATGGAAGAACCATTGTCTGTGTAGCATCGAATAAAGAACCATATCTCATTCCTACGATATCGCTAGATACGATTTCGTCTGTGTTATATCCGAAAGATTCTGTCTGAGCTGCTTTCATAGCTGCGTTTACTTCATCAACTGTTACATTTCCTTCAACAACTGCTGTTAAGATTGTTGTAGATCCTGTAGGAGTTGGAACACGCTGAGCAGATCCGATTAATTTTCCGTTTAATTCTGGAATAACAAGTCCGATTGCTTTAGCAGCACCTGTAGAGTTAGGTACGATGTTAACTGCTGCTGCACGAGATCTTCTTAAGTCACCTTTTCTCTGAGGTCCGTCAAGAGTCATCTGATCTCCTGTGTAAGCATGGATTGTGCACATGATTCCAGATTTGATTGCTGCAAGATCATTAAGAGCTTTAGCCATAGGTGCTAAGCAGTTTGTTGTACAAGATGCAGCAGAAATAACTGTATCCTCTGCTTTTAATTCTTCATGGTTTACATTGTAAACGATTGTTGGAAGATCGTTTCCTGCTGGTGCAGAGATAACAACCTTTCTTGCTCCTGCTTCGATATGAGCAGATGCTTTTTCTTTAGATGTGTAGAATCCTGTACATTCAAGTACTACGTCTACTCCAAGTTCTCCCCATGGAAGGTTCTTAGCATCAGCTTCAGCGTAGATTGTGATTTCTTTTCCATCAACTGTGATAGAGTTTTCTCCAGCTTCTACTTTGTCAGCTAATGCATATGTTCCCTGTGAAGAATCATATTTTAATAAGTGTGCAAGCATCTTTGGAGATGTTAAATCGTTGATTGCTACAACTTCATATCCTTCTGCTCCGAACATCTGTCTGAATGCAAGACGTCCAATACGTCCAAATCCATTAATTGCTACTTTAACTGCCATCTCAAATTCCTCCTAAGTCTTGATTAATTAATTTGATGGATTTGTCAATCTGTTAATCTATTGACAAACTTCTTTCTTATTTTAAACAATACCGACAAAAAATTCAAGGGAAATTTAGTATTTTTATCATGTATACAATAAAACGTCCTTGTACAATTTTACCAAATTTTGATATTGTTTCTTTAGCACAATGAATAAATACCAATTTTCCTGAAATTTCATTATTCTTCTTCGTCATTCTGACTTAAAATATATCTGGCGATCGTAAATGCATATCCCGCAATTCTTTCCATACTGGAAATGATATCAAGGAAATATACTCCTACATCTGGTGAACATTCTCCATCTTTCATACGTTGGATATGTCTTTTCCTGATCGTTTTTCTTGTATAATACACATCTGCCGCATAAGAAAGAGTTTCTTTTGCCTCTTTTGTATCATCAAATTCAATCGCACGGATTGCTGATTCAAATGCTGATTTTACAAGATTATTCATATTTCTAAGCTCATATGCTGCATCTTCTGAAATACTTTCTTTCATATCTTTGATATGCTGCAGATATCCAGCCATATTTTCCACATGATCTCCGGAACGTTCAATGTCCGTGATCGAATCAAATAGATTATTAACAACTTTCATTTCTTTTTCCGTGATTGCCAGATGACTGATCTTAACCAAATATTCTGTGATCATTGGCTCTAAATGATTGATCACCTGTTCGTCATTGTGAACTTTATCGATCTTACTCTGCCTTGGTTCTTCCCCTCGCATTGCTTCTTTTGTGACACGATTTAAGTTCTTTAAAACAATTTCACCCATACGCACAACTTCTTTTACAGCATTCTCTACAGCAAATGCTGGTGTTTCAAGAATACGTGGATCTAAGTGACGTAATGCTTTCTCTTCCGGTTCTTCTTCCTCTTCATCCTCCACAACATCTTCATGGATAATAATACCTGATAATTTAACCAATGCATTTGCAAATGGGAATAACAATATCGTTACAGATACATTAAAGATTGAGTGGAAAATAGAAATCTGTGTACTTGATATATGCTGCATTGCAAGATCTGGGAATATTCCAAAGAAGATCGTCATGATCACTCCATAGATTGCTGCTCCTAATACATTGAAGCTTAAATGGATTACCGCTGCTCTTTTTGCTGTTTTATTCGCTCCTGCACTTGATAAGATTGCAGTGATACAAGTACCAATATTCTGTCCTAAAGTAATAAAGATTGCTGATCTCCAGTTTACAATTCCTCTCATTGCTAATGTCTGTAAAATACCAACAGATGCTGAAGAACTCTGAATAATCGCTGTTACAACCGCCCCAACTAAAATTCCAAGAATCGGATTACTTCCTAATACCTGAAATGCTTTGTAGAATACCGGACTATCCTGATATACTCCAATGGATGATGACATAGATGATAATCCAATAAATAAAATACCAAATCCGACGGCAATCTCCGCTTTCTGTGTCATCTTCTGCTTATTAGAGAATGTAATGATGAAAGCTCCGATTCCTAAAATAAATGGTGCAAAAAATCTGGTTTTAACGCTCCCGCCCATTCATTAGCTGATACCAGCCATGCCGTGATCGTTGTACCTACATTGG
>ENA-OQDC01001359-OQDC01001359.1-human-gut-metagenome-genome-assembly--contig:-NODE-1359-length-12678-cov-3.217194_pt1 | contig 12678 bp, 14 predicted proteins | sample MGYA00242770_ERZ504601 | MGnify/ENA primary metagenome ERZ504601 (study PRJEB26092, sample SAMD00036305) | human gut metagenome | host: Homo sapiens | study: EMG produced TPA metagenomics assembly of...
CCAGCATGCCAATTCGAAAAACCGCTCGCCCGGCGGCGGAGCAGGCTCAGCATCTTACCGGTGCGGACCCAGAATGACCAATGCCACCACCATGCCCACCGCCTCCTGCACGGCGCTGAGGAAGTAGGATTCCACCCGTTCCAGGTCCACCCCAAAGAGCACCAGTGCAAACACAATGAGATAGGATGCCAGCAGCAGGCTGCCCAGAAACAGCACCTCGGATAAAACGCAGAAGCCGACGGGATGCTTTGCGCGCAGACGTTTCAGCATAAAAATATCCTCCTGAATCTTAGTGGCTCTATTCTAACATACTTTGCCGGAAAGAGAAAGTTTTTGGTATTTTCTGCTCAGGCGAAAAATCTCAAAAAAAGTGTTGACAAGACCCGGGCCGTATAGTATAATATCCCTTGTCAGCGGCGAGGTTCAAAGCTGACGACAACAGAATGATGGGGATTTGCATAGTGGTAGTGCGGTAGACTCTGACTCTACTTGTGGGAGTTCGATTCTCTCATCCCCAACCAGAAAACCGCAGTCGCCTTCCGGCTGCGGTATTTTCGGGGCATAGCGCAGTTGGTAGCGCGCCTCGTTCGGGACGAGGAGGCCGTGGGTTCAAATCCCGCTGCTCCGATCGAAAAAGAGACATACTTCGGTGTGTCTCTTTTTTCTTTTTACAAAATTTTTTCTTGACACATTTCCCCTTTGGGAATACTCTTATAGTACCAGATATCCCCTGCTCTGCGGCGGGAAAGATCAAGAGGAAACGAGGGATTTGTGAGATGAAAAAACGTGTTGGCATCCTGACCTCCGGCGGCGACTGCCCGGGCCTGAACGCAACCATTCGCGGCGTAGCAAAGGCACTGTATGCCCGGATGGGTGATAATGTGGAGATCGTGGGCATCTGAACGGCTACCACGCCTGATCAACGGCGAATACAGGGAGATGTGCGAGGACGACTTCCGCGGCATCCTGACACTGGGCGGCACCATTCTGGGCACCAAGCGTACCCCCTTCAAGCTGATGCGCGTGGTCGAGGACGACAAGATCGATAAGGTCGCGGCCATGAAAAAGACCTACAAGGACGCAAAGCTGGACTGCCTGCTCTGCCTGGGCGGCAATGGCACCCATAAAACCGCCAACCTGCTCTCGCAGGAAGGCCTGAACATCATCGGTCTGCCTAAGACCATCGACAATGATATCTACGGCACCGATGTGACCTTTGGCTTCCACACCGCTGTGGACATTGCCACCGAGGTCATCGACCGCATCCACACCACCGCCGGCAGCCACAGCCGCGTGATGTGCATCGAGATCATGGGCAACAAGGCCGGTTGGCTGACCCTCTACTCCGGCATTGCAGGCGGCGCAGATATCATCCTGCTGCCCGAGCAGCCCTACGACATCGACCGCGTCTGCGAGGCCGTGGAGCGCCGGGCAAAGCGCGGCTCCAACTTCTCCATCATCGCCGTGGCCGAGGGTGCCATGAACGTGGATGAGGCCAAGCTGAAGCGCAAGGAGTGGACCGCCAAGCGCGCCGAGGCCGGTTACACCACCGCCACCAACCGCATTGCCGCTGCCGTCCAGAAAAAGACCGGCATGGAGACCCGGGTCTGCATCCCGGGCCACATGCAGCGCGGCGGCAGCCCCAGCGCCTACGACCGTGTGCTGGCCACCCAGTTCGGCAACTACGCCGCCAAGCTGGTGGAGATCGAGCAGTACGGTGTTACGGTGGCTCTCGTGAACAACCACGTTATCTCCAACCGTCTGGAGGATATCGCCGGTAAGACCCGCAATATCCCCGAGGGCTGCGAGCTCCTCACCGTGGCAAAACGCATGGGCATCAGCTTGGGCTGAGAAATCTTTCCGGCATGACCGCAATCTTCTTCCCGGTTTATCCGTATTCCAAGTGTAACAAAACCTCGTGGAAGGAAGTGTCTCTCCATGAAAAAAATCCATAAATTCTTTTCTAAAGATTTGCTCCATATTCTTGGTGCTGTTGGGATTTTTGTTGCTTTTCTGATTTCTATCGCCTATAAGCAAGTTGGAATCGGGGCACTCATAGCTGCGTGGCTTATTGCTATCGCAATTATCGGGGTAGCATGGATTACAGACATCCGCAAAGCAGACCTGCTGAAAAACGGAAAGATTGTTTCCGGAAAAGTTACTGCAGTAAAAAGGGTTCACATAAAATTCCACATGAGTACCTATCACCTTGCTGATGAAGATGTAATTTATCCTTGGGTGATCCGGTACCAATATAAGATTGGAAAAGACACTTATTAATGGACAGTCCCATTGGTTTTGGTTCAATCCTCTCGTGAGCAAGGGAACACCTATAAAGGTGACTATTGATCCTCAAAACCCAGAAAGAAGCATTGTTGCTCATGGGAAAGTTAATAGATTGTTTCTTTCCTCTATGATGACGGAAATTCCAAAGGAGCACAATCTCCTTTGGCACACGATTTTGGTACAAAGTCTAGTATGGTACACCTCGATAGAGGTGTACCGTTCCCAGACGCAAAAAGTCCCATGCCCAGCACTTTGGCGGTGCGGGCATGGGACTTTTTGCTTTTTAGACCCAGCGGAGCGAACAGTAACCAATCCTGACATCCAGTTGCCGTGTCATTTGTTGAATACTGTTTTACGAACAGTCTGCGGATGGACGTTCCCTCTTTTTCAATATACCGAACAAGAACTTACTTATTCTTGTACATTTCCTCGTAGTATTTCTGGTAATTGCCGCTGGTGATGTGCTCCATCCACTCCTCGTGCTCGAGATACCAGTCGATGGTCAGGACGATGCCCTTCTCGAACGGGGTCTCGGGGTACCAGCCCAGATCGTTCTTGATCTTGGTGGGGTCGATGCCGTAACGGCGGTCGTGGCCCAGACGGTCGGCAACGTGCTTGATCAGATCCTCGCTGATGCCGTCGTCCTTCAGGCGGTCGTGCAGCTGCTCGATGATGGTCTTGACGATGAAGATGTTGGGGCGCTCGTTGTGGCCGCCCACATTGTAGACCTCGCCGATCTTGCCGCCGTTGCAGACCATATCGATGGCCTTGCAGTGATCCTCAACGTACAGCCAGTCGCGGATCTGCATACCGTCACCGTAGACAGGCAGCTGCTTGTGGTGCTTGACGTTGTTGATCATCAGAGGGATCAGCTTCTCCGGGAACTGATAGGGGCCGTAGTTGTTGGAGCAGCGGGTGATGTTGATGGGCATACCATAGGTGTCGTGGAATGCCATAACGAACATATCAGCGCTGGCCTTGGAGGAGGAGTAGGGGCTGTGGGGGCACAGCGGGGTGGTCTCCATGAAGAAGCCCTCGGCACCCAGAGCGCCGTAGACCTCATCGGTGGAGACCTGCAGGTACTTCTTGCCTTCCTTCCAGGTCTTGGCATCGGCATCGTACCAGGCTTCCTTGGCACGCTGCAGCAGGTTCACGGTACCCATGACGTTGCTCTGGACAAAAATCTCGGGGTTCTTGATGGAACGGTCCACATGGCTCTCAGCGGCAAAGTTGATGACATAATCGAAATCATACTTTGCAAACAGGCTCTCCACCAGCTCCTTGTCGCAGATGTCGCCCTGTACGAACACATGGCAGGGGGTCGCCCTCCACATCCTTCAGGTTCTCCAGATTGCCCGCGTAGGTCAGCTTATCCAGGTTGACCAGCAGGATCTCGGGGTACTTCTTAAGCATATAGTGGACCAAAATTGGAGCCGATAAAACCGGCGCAGCCGGTGATCAGATAATTTTTTCATAGGTTTATTCTACCTCAATTTTCAGGTTTTGTCTTCTTGGGGAAGCTTTCCCCTTATTTCATCCCATTCTCGCCGTCCCAGTGCTCAAAGAAGCAGGCCAGGGCCTCTTTCCAGTCCCGCACATCGTTGCCCACGGTGCAGCGGAGCATCCGGTTGTCCAGTGCGCTCCACTTGGGGCGGTCGGCACTTTCGGGATGCTTTGCCTTGTACTCCTCGCTGGTGCAGGGAGCCACAGAGGCATCCACGCCAGACAGGCGGATGATCTCGGAAGCAAAATCGTACCAGGAGCAGATGCCCTCACCGGTGCAGTGATACAGGCCGTACTCATGGGTCACGCAGAGCTGCAGCAGCTCATGGGCCAAGTCAACCGCGTTGGTGGGGTTGCCGCACTGGTCGTTGACCACCTCCAGCTTGCCGAATTTCCGGCCGGCGTTGACGATGGTCTTGACGAAGTTCTTGCCGTAGTAGCTGTACAGCCATGCCGTGCGGACGATGAAGTGGCGGTGGCAGAACTGCTCCACATACTTTTCGCCCATGAGCTTGGTGGAGCCGTAGGCGCTGATGGGGCCGGGGATGGTGGCCTCGTCCTGTGCAATGCCGCCGTTCTCACGGCCGGAGAACACATAGTCCGTGGAGACATGCACCAGGCGGGCACCGGTCTTTTCCGGCGGCCTGTGCCAGATTGCGGGGGCCCAGAGCGTTTGCCTTGAAGGCTGCGTCGTGGTTCACCTCGCAGCCGTCCACGTTGGTGTAGGCGGCGCAGTTGATGATGACATCCGGGCGCTGGCGGCGGATGAAGTCATCCACCATCTTATAGTTGGAGATGTCCAGCTCCGGCAGGTCCACCGGGATCACGGTGGCATTCACAGCTTTTCGGGAATGGGGCCGATCTCGCTGCGGCCCTCCCGCAGCTGCTTGATGATCTCGGTGCCAAGCTGGCCCTTGGCAGCCGGTGACGATGATTTTTCCATGGGTGATTTCCCCCGTCCTGCATCAATATCTCAGTTTTCCATCGGCCACGTTCTTGAGGTGCTGGCCGTAGGGGCTCTTACCATAACGGGAAGCGCTCTCCAGCAGGGTCTCGCGGTCGATCCAGCCATACTTGAAGGCGATCTCTTCGGGGGCGCTGATCTTGATGCCCTGACGCTTCTCGACCATGCGGACGAAGTCGGCGGCATCCACCAGGCTCTCCATCGTGCCGGTATCCAGCCATGCAAAACCGCGGCCCAGCAGCTGAACATCCAGCTCGTCCTTCTTCAGGTACATATCGTTCAGGGTCGTGATCTCCAGCTCGCCGCGGGCAGAGGGCTTGACCTGCTTTGCCATCTGGACCACTTCCTTGTTGTAGAAGTACAGGCCGGTGATGGCGTAGTTGCTCTTGGGGTGCTGGGGCTTTTCTTCCACGCTCAGCACCTTGCCGTTCTGGTCAAATTCCACGATGCCGAAACGCTCGGGGTCCTGCACATAGTAGCCGAACACGGTGCAGCGACCCTTGGTCTCTGCATTGGCGGCGGCAGTCTTGAGGATCTTGGAGAAGCCGTTGCCGTAGAAGATGTTGTCGCCCAGGATCATGGCGCAGCAGTCGTCGCCAATGAACTCTTCGCCCAGAATAAAAGGCCTGTGCCAGACCATCGGGAGAGGGCTGGACCTTATATTGCAGATGGATGCCGTACTGGCTGCCATCGCCCAGCAGCGCCTCAAAGCGCGGCGTATCAGTGGGGGTGGAGATGATCAGGATATCCTGAATGCCCGCCAGCATGAGGGTGGACAGCGGGTAGTAGATCATGGGCTTGTCGTAGACCGGCAGCAGCTGCTTGCTGGTGACCATCGTCAGCGGATAAAGCCGGGTGCCGGCACCGCCGGCCAGAATAATGCCTTTCATAATTTGTGCACTCCTTTATTTGTATTGAAAAAGTTGTGCAGCTATACGGGGTGAAACGCTCACCTCGTAATATTCAAAGCGGAGCTGCGTCCGCTGTCAACAAAGTTACAGGGTAAAAGTTCTGGCCGCGCAGAGCGGCATCAGATAGTTTTACACCTTATTCTACTCTCAAATCGAAAAAAAAGCAAGAAAAAACGGCCTGTTCCAGAATTTTTTCCGGAACAGGCCGTCAAACAGAACCGTTCAGCCGCCCACGGCGGCAGCACATCGCGATGGTGGAGCGTTTCTTACCACTTGAAGCCCCACTTATGGAAATACTTCAGCAGGTTTCCTGTCTGCCAGAGGGCGGGCTTGAGATCCCGGTGGGCAGCGCGGTGCCAAGCGTGGATGGCGGTATACTGGGGCACCAGATACACCTTGCCCCGGGTGCGCATCTTCTGGGTGAGATCCGCATCCTCCACATACATGAAGTAGCTCTCGTCAAAGCCGCCCACCGCCTTGAAGGTGCTGGTGCGCACACCGGAAAAGCTGCCGGTGCAGAACTCGATCTCGATGGGCCTGGTCAGGTCCTCATCCAGCATCAGGTAGTGGTCGTTCTGGCCTTTCCAGAAGCTGAGCCGGGGCAGCTGGCGGTAGAGCATGGGCCGCAGGGCGCACCGGCGCAGGGGCAGCTGCTGAGGCTTGCCGTCCGGGAATACCAGCGAGGGCCGGGCCATCACGGCATCCGGGTGGGCAGCCATCCAGTCGGCCAGATCACTCAGGGTATCAGCGGTCAGCTGGATATCCGGATTGAGGATAAAGTGGAAATCACTGTCCAGCTCGGGCAGGATCATATTATGGCCGGTGCCAAAGCCGCCGTTCTCGGTGCGGCAGTGCACCACCACCTGCTGGCCCGGACCTGCTGCCAGCAGGCCGTCCGCCACGGCCTGCTCCAGCTTTTTGCCGCTGCCGTCCGGGCTGGCATTGTCCACCAGATACAGGGTCACCGGGTAGCGGCGCGTGCAGTGCAGCACCGTCTGCGCCGCCTTCAGCGCCTCGTCATAGCCGTTGTAAACAACGATACAAGCAGAGAGTTTCATCAATTCACTCCAAAGGCAGGATCTTCAGCGTGAAGTCCTCACGCTGGATATCAAAGTTGGGGTTGGTGCAGGGATCCCCCGCGGCCAGCAGGTCTCCCCAGCGGGCCTGGAAGCGGAGCACCTCGCCCTGGAAGCGCTTCTGCTTTTCGGGGTTGTCCTCGGTGCCGCGGCTCTTGCTCTCGTAGTGGTAGAGCTGGGCAAAGGGGGTAAACACGTTGGTGTAGCCCGCCTCCCGCACACGGACACAGAAATCCACATCGTTGAAGGCCACGGCATAGCTCTCGTCCAGGCCGTTCATCTCATCATAGATTTCCCTGCGGATGAGCAGACAGGCGGCGGTATCGCCGTAAACATCCTGCACATAGTTCAGCCGCCCCATGTAGCCATCGGATGCCGCCGGGAAATACTTGTGCAGGTGGCCCGCCACGCCGCCGATGCCAAAGCCGATGCCGGCGTGCTGGATGGTGTCATCGGGGTAGAGCAGCTTTGCACCCACACAGCCCACCCGCTTCTGCTGGGCGTACATGACCATCTCTTCCAGCCAGTTGGGGGTGATGACCTCGGTATCGTTGTTGAGCAGCAGCAGGTATTCGCCGGTGGCATACTGCTCGCCAAAGTTGTTCAGGGCGCTGTAATTGAAGCCCTTGCCCTCCCAGGTCACGACCTTGAGGTTGTCCGGGTGTTCCTTCTGCATCCGCTCGTAGGCGCGGAAGGTCTCGGGCTGCTTGCTGTTGTTCTCAATGAGGATAAGCTCAAAATCCGGGTAGGTGGTGCGGGCATAGATGGAATCCACACAGAGCTCCAGATCCCGGATGTGGTCGCAGGTGGGGATGAGGATGCTCACCCGGCCCGGGTGCTCGATGGTGTAATCGGTCTTGTAATAGCCCGGGGTGCCGGGGATAAGGGCAACATCGTCCACAGCGATCCCGCAGCGGGCATAGTGGGCCTTGAGGGCCGCAATGCCTGCGTCGATGCAGTAGGTCTTGGCGGAGATATCCGCCGCCGTGCTGCCGGGGCTGGAGCGCCAGTAATACAGGGCATGGGGGATGTGAACGATCTTCTCAGCCTGCTCCGTCAGGCGGAGGAACAGCTCGTAATCCTGGCTGCCGTTATACTCCATCCGCTCGCCGCCGCCGGCCCGCTCCATCAGGGCGCGGCTGAACACGGTCAGGTGGCAGATGTAGTTGTTGGAGCGGAGGTTGTCCAGCATGAAGTCGGGCTTGAAGTGGTAAAGTACCACGTGCTCCGGCTTCCCCTCAAAGGTCGCCTCGTCGGTGTAGACAAAGTCGGCCTTCTGCTCGGCAATGGCCCTGGCCGCGTACCACAGGGCGCAGGGATGCAGCAGGTCATCGTGGTCCAGCAGGGCGATATACTCACCGGTGGCCATCTCAAAGCCCTTGTTGGTGTTGCCGGGGATCAGCTCATTCTTTTCCAGCTTCTGATACCGGATGCGTGCATCGGCCTTCGCACGGGCCTGCACATGCTGGCCTACGGCCTCGTCCTTACCGGCATCCACGCAGCAGAGCTCCCAGTTCTTGTAGGTCTGGTTCACCACGGAATCCAGCATCTCGTCCAGGAAATCCAGCGGGGTGTTGTACAGGGGCACCACGATGCTGATCTTGGGCCCGGCAGGCTGATCGTTTGCCTGCCTGACCAGCAGCTCCACCGGGGCAAAGCGGTCGGCCCGCAGGAGGTTCCCCGGGAAGAGGGCGGCATATTCCCGCCTGGCGCGGGCGTGCTCCCGCACTCCCGAGATGCCGTCCCGGCGCAGCTCACCCAGCAGGACGAAAAGCGGGAAGGTGTGCCAGATCTGGCGGCTCTTGCTGACAACATACCGCATTGGGCCAGGTCAGCTTCCAGAAGGTAGAGCCGGTCACCTCGTTCAGGGTCTTTTCCAGGTTCTTGGCATGGCTGCGGCTCAGGGAAAGATCGCTGCGGAGCCGCTCAATGAGGGCGGCTTCCTCGTTGCAGGTGCGCTCGGCACGCACCATCCGGTCACGCAGGAGGTCCAACTCCTTCTCATAGCCCGCGATCATCTCGGCGGTGGCAGGCTGGACCGTGCAGTACAGAGCCGACTGCTGGGCACGGCCCCGGCTGCGCCAGCGGAAATCCCGGTAGTAGCCCCGGCGGGCCAGTTCCTCGGCCCAGCCCTCAGCCACGTTGCTGCCGGTAAACACCAGCAGCACCTGTCCGGGCAGCTGCGCGGGCATCTCCACCCAGGCGGGGTCCTCCACCACCAGCAGGTCTGCCTGCCGGGCAGCCACTGTAAAGGGGTTGGCATCCACGCCCGCCCGGTGCAGGGCCTTTTCCAGTGCCGGGGTCTCGGCGTTCAGCACCGCAGCTGTTGCCGGGACCAGCTCCTCCGCAATGCGCTGTGCCAACAGGCGGCAGCGCTCCATGTCCTGCTTTGTTTCCTTTGCTTTCTCCAACTGCATTCCGACTTCTCCACTTCACTGGGCCATTCCACCGCCCAGACGCATTTTTTACAAACTATAATAGTATACCAGATTTCGTCCCGTTTGAGAAGCGCTTTTCCGCATTTCCTGCGCTTTCCGGTGCAAAATTTATTACAGCCCCAGCAGGCTCCACAGCCAGCCGAACAGGCCGCCGTTCGAGCTGCCGCTGCCCACCGTGCCAAAGGACACGTCGGTATAGTAGTGGCGCAGGATGTCCCGGTAGCCCATGCCCTGCTCCTGCGCATAGCCCACCATGCCGCACTGGCTCATGCCCACACCGTGGCCGAAGCCATAGTAGTTCATGCAGGGGGTACCGTTCTCGTCCGCGCTGAAATCAAAGCAGTAACGGGAGGAAACGAACTGGCCGATGTAGCGGTAGCTCTTTCCGTTCGAGACAAAGGTATTGTACCGGACAAAGCCGCCCAGATCCTTATGGGTGGTGTCGGCGCTCTCGTAGGGCTGGCCGGTCTTGCTGTCGTTGTACTCGGTATAGTGGTAATCCTTGCCGATGACCCGGCGCATCAGGTTGTGATACTGCTCCTCATAGGGGCTTTCCACGCTCTGCAGATAGGGCACATCGGTGCCCCAGGCATCCAGACCGGAGCAGGTGCCGTACACGCCGGTCTGGGTGTTGTACCCCGCGCTGGCCGACCACACTGCATCGATGACGCTGCCGTTGCAGGTCAGCACCTCGTCCTTGACCTCAGAGACTGCCCTGCGGATGGCGCTGCGGGCAGAGGAAGGGATCTGATCCACGGGGGTGTACACCAGCGCGTTGGCCGAAGAGCCGTATTTCTTGTGGTATTCCAGATAGGAGTGGATGGCCACCGCCTGCGCTTTCCACGCCTGCTGTGCCGCCGCGTCACTGACATAGCTGCCGATGGAGCCCAGCTCGGTGTAGGTGATGCCCACCAGACAGTCCTCAAGATCCAGGGTCACGTTCCGGCGCAGGCCCTGCCCCTTGACGTTCAGGTAGGGCATGGTGATGGTATCGCCGGAGCCGAAGAGCCAGCTCAGGCAGTTTTCCTCCTCGTCCGGGATCAGAGTAGTGTTGGCACCGCCCATGGTGGTGGCACCGGCGGGCAGGGTGTCCCCTTCCGCTGCAAAGGCGGCAGGCACTGCCATGCAGAGCAGCACCACCGCCAGCATCAGCGCCGCACACCGGCGCGCAAACTTCGACATCCGTTTCAAGTTCCTTGTCCTCCTGCGTTCTGTATTTTATTCAGTTTAGCACAGTGCAGGGCCGCGGGCAAGGACTTGAATCAAGAAAACGCCGCCGGGCAGAGCCAAAAGCTCCACCCGGCGGCGTTTCACTGTTTCTATCTTATGCTTCCTGTCAGCGGCTCTCCCCGCGCTGTGCAAGGCGGGAGAAGCGCTTATCCTTTTCGTCGTCCTTCTCGGCATCCTCAGCCGGGGCGGCGGGGGTCAGGCGCACCTCCGTCACGCGGCGCTTGGCGGTGCGGGTAACAACACCATCGTACTCGCCCAGGGTAAAGCGGTCGCCTACCTTGGGCAGATGGCAGGTTTTTTCCTGCACCAGACCGTTGACGGTATTGGAATCGATGTCCTCTTCCTCCGGCAGGTCGAGCTCCTCATACAGATCATCGACGCTGGCAGAACCGGACACCAGCCAGCTGCCGTCCGACTGCTTGCGGAAGTCCTCGGTGACCTCGTCGTGCTCATCCCAGATCTCACCCACCAGTTCTTCCAGGATATCCTCCAGCGTGATGATACCCTCGGTGCCGCCGTATTCGTCCACAACAACGGCCAGGTGGTGGTGCTGCTCCCGGAGGGTGCGCAGCAGCTGGGAGATCTGCGTGGAGCCCGTGGTATACAGGGTGGGCACCACCAGATCATCGATCTTGGTCGCCTTTTTCAGGCGGGCGATGTAGAAATCCTTTTCATGTACCACACCAATGATGTTATCAATGGTGCCGTGGTAGACAGGCAGACGGGAGTAACCGGACTCCGCAAAGGTCTGGGCCAGCTCCTCCAGCGGGATATCATCCTCCACAGCCACCACATCCACACGGGGGGTCAGGATCTCTTCCACCTCCACGTCATCGAACTCGATGGCGCTGCGGATGAGCTCGCTTTCCCGGTCGGTCAGTTCGCCGTCGTTTTCAGCCTCGCTGACCATGGTCATCAGCTCACCCTCTGTGATGGTATCGGCCTCGCCGCTGTGGACAAAGTGGCCCAGCAGCTTTTTCCACTGGGTGAACAGCCAGGTCAGCGGGGTCATCAGGGCCAGCAGGAGCACAAGGAAGGGCGAGACTGCCGTGGCCACCTTTTCCGGCATTTCCTTGGCCAGGCTCTTGGGGGTCACTTCGCCAAAGATCAGCACGATGATCGTCAGCACAATGGTGGACACCGTAGCGCCCCGCTCGGCACCCAGCATCCGGGTAAACAGGATGGTGCCGATGGAGGCGGCGGCAATGTTCACGATATTGTTGCCGATTAGGATGGTGGAAAGCAGCTTGTCATACTGCTCCGCCATGTTCAGCACCCGGGCGGCAGAGGAATCGCCGTCCTCGGCGCGGCTTTTCAGGCGGATCTGATTCAGGGAGGAAAATGCGGTCTCGGAAGCGGAGAAAAAGGCGGAGAATCCCACCAGGATCACCAACGCCACCCAGAGCGTCATACTGCCATCGTCCATAATAAAGGAAAATCACACTCAACTTTCTGTTTTTTATTAAAGAACGGACTCCCTCAGTCTGCTTCGCAGCCAGCTCCCTCAAAGAGGGAGCCTTGCCGCACGGTCAGCCTCCCTCACCGAGGGAGGTGGCATCGCGCAGCGATGACGGAAGGAGTTCTTTCCTAGGTGTACAAAAATGTGCTTTCCACCGTGGCTGTTCCGCGATGAAAAGCACATCAATGTTACTTGCTATAATATCATATTCCGCACTCCCATGCAAGCATTACAGCCGGCACAGAGGTAAAAAACTGGCAAAACTGTGGAAAATCATTTCAACACAAGGGCATTTCCGTCGTAATCCACAGTCAGGGTGCTGCCCTCGGCATAGCGGCCCTGAATGATTGCCTTGGCGATCAGAGTCTCCACCCGGCTCTGGATGAACCGTTTGATGGGGCGGGCACCATAGACGCTGTCGTAGGCAGAATCGATGATGTAGTCCTTGGCGGCGGTGGTCACGTCCAGATTCAGGTGCTTGCCCTCGTCCATGCGGCTGCGCAGGTCTGCCAGCTGCAGATCCACGATCTTGCGCATCTCGTCCTTGGTCAGGCTCTTGTAGTAGACGATCTCGTCCAGACGGTTCAGGAACTCGGGGCGGAACTTGCTCTTGAGCAGCAGGTCGATCTGATGCTTTGCGTCCTCGCTCAGCTCGTTGGAGCCATTGGCCCGGCGCTGCTCCAGATCGTTCAGGATGATGTCGCTGCCCAGATTGGAGGTGAGGATGATGACCGTGTTCTTGAAGTCCACGGTGCGGCCCTGACTGTCGGTGATGCGGCCATCGTCCAGCACCTGCAGCAGGATGTTGAAC
>ENA-OQDC01001361-OQDC01001361.1-human-gut-metagenome-genome-assembly--contig:-NODE-1361-length-12649-cov-7.394825_pt1 | contig 12649 bp, 11 predicted proteins | sample MGYA00242770_ERZ504601 | MGnify/ENA primary metagenome ERZ504601 (study PRJEB26092, sample SAMD00036305) | human gut metagenome | host: Homo sapiens | study: EMG produced TPA metagenomics assembly of...
TGCCGCAGCCCTATGGTTCGCTCGCCTTAGGTCAATCCCAAAGAAGCGCTAGCGCGATGAAAAAGCGGGCGAGCCAGTCCCCGGCTCGCCCGCTTTCAATCATTTAAATCGCCGCATCTACTCTGCAGACGAAGATCCACCATCAACGATTGCTTGCTCGGACTCAGGAATCCCATCGGCACCCGTGCTCTGTTCTTGCTCCACCTCTTCGCTGATTGCGGAGGCGGGGGTCGAGCCCTTCGCGCCCACGATGTAGGCAGCTCCAAACCCTAACGCAATGGCAATCAAGGTCAAAATCACGTAGACAGGCCAATGGCGCTTAATATACGAAAACACGTTGACTCCTTAGAGCTCCGTCTACGAACGGCGGATAACCTCGGTCACGACCTCGGATACCGTGGCAATGTTCGTCGGGTTGACATTGTGGGGCAGGTCGTCCTCGGTACGAGCGCAAGCCAGACGCGTGCCGTCCACGCCGGCGATGGTGAGGGCTCGGCGGCTCGCCTCGAGCGCGGCGTAGGCATCGGTCTTGGCATAGGGCATCTCGAGCGCGCCACAATCGACATGGAACGACTTGCACACCTTGCTGACCAGGTTCATGATGCGGCGATCGCCCTTGAGCAGCTGCTGTTCGCCCTCAACCGTCACCACCGAAAGCCTACCGGCGCCGACGGATTCAAGATTGATGAAGAAGACGCCGCGGAGCTTATCGCGATGCGAAGCCAAGAAGGCCTTCATACCGGCGCCATCACAATCCGAGGCGCCCGTTGCCACAAACCAGATATCGTGACCGAGCAGCTCATCGTCGCCCATAGAAGCGACAGCCGAGAGCATATCTTCGGAAGAAGCACCGTCGGAAGACGTAGCGCCGCCCTTCCAGCCATCGTTATCGTCCTCGAAATTATCCCACGAACCGATGCCGCGACCGGACTTCTTGGCATCGTAATCGTCTTCGACGCCCAGCCAGTCACTCATGCTGTCCTGTTCGTTTTTCTTTTTACGACCGAACAGGCCGCCCAGGCCGCGCTTGCGAGACTTAGGTGCCGCAGGGGCGGGAGCCGAAATGGTCTCGATCGGCTGTGCGCCCGACGCAACGGGCATAGGAGGCGCAACGGGTGCCGATGTGGGTTCGGGACCCTGAGCGGTAGCAAAGGGGTCGTTGACCTGTGCGGAGGGATCGGGAAGGTCGAACAGCGACGTGCGAGACGCAACGTTTGTCTGCTTCATCGACGGCAGCGACGGATCGGGGACCGAAGCCAGCGGAGACGAGGAGGGTGCAGGCGACGGTGCCGACGCCGGATCGGGAACATTCATCTGCGGACGCGGCGATGCTTGGGAGGAAATCTGGGCCATAAGGGAATCGACCGTTTCGTCCTGAGTGGGAGCGACATCGGCAACCGTGGCACCGGAACCACTCGGGATCGGCATGGTGAAAATCTGCGTGGAGTAAGGCCTCGACCCATCTGTCTCGGGAGCCTCGGAAACCGCAGGCACTTCCTCCTGCTCGACCTCGGTCGAATCACCTTGATCGGCTGCCGCGTATTGCCCTTCGTCACAGTTGACCTCGACGGGCTCGTGCCCGGCGACATCTTGGATTTCGGCAGCATCAATAGGCTCGTCATCGTCTGCCGCGTCGCCCTGCTCATCGGAAACAGGAAGGGGCTCGGCAATCGCGGTGCCTTGCTTTTCAAACGTTATCGTGGAATCGAACTGCGCGGCATCAAACGACATGGTGCTATCGACGTGCTGCTGAGCCTCAAAGGACGTTGTAGCTTCGGCGGCGTCGACAGGCACGGACTGCATAGCCTCGTTCTGCTCGAACTCTTGCGCCGCGCGCTCACGTGCCGCCTCGGCTGCCTGCTGCTGAGCGATAGCCTCCTGCTCGGCAGCCTCGCGTGCGGCAGCGCGCTTCCCCTCGAAATCGTCGACAAATTTCCTGCCCTTTGCAAGCGCACCCTTAAAGAAGTTGGAAGCGCTGGCGCCAATCGAAGAGAACGCGGATGCAATATCGGCATGGGGCGTTGCCGCGGGAATCTCGGCCGAGAAATCAGTATCGCTCTCGTAAGACACGCGCCTCGGCTGTTCAGCGTAATCGTCGTCAGGCTCGTCCGTAACGTCTTGCGCCGGCGCGGCGGGAGCCAAAATGTCCAGTCCTGCCGCGGGATCGATCGCGGACACCGCCTCGGGCTCGGCAACGGCAGCGGCAACCGCGGCAGACTCATCATCCACGGCGACAACGGGCGCAGATGCAGTCACGACGGGGGCAGGCTCGGGCTCAAACGTCGGCTCCTCGCCTTCCTCGTAATCGAGCGTGCAGGACTCGGGAAGCATTCCGAGCGCACGGATGGCATCCGAACCAAAGCGGATGTTGCCGGCGGCATTGCGATAGAGCCTGGGCTCGGGCTCGGCCGCGACAGGCTCCTCCGCCGGCTCGGCAGTGGGAACCTCGTCATTGAACTCTTCGGCCTGGACAGCCTGATTCTGATCCTCGGGCACGATGGCGCCAATCAGCGTCTCGTCGGCAGACGCACCCTCAAAGCCCTCGATCTGCTCGTCGAAAGCCTCGCCCTGTTCGGGCTCGGTCTGAGCGTCGGGAGCAATCGGCTGACCGAACTCGTCCTCGGCGTAGGTAGGCTCTTCATACTCGATGGTGTTGCCGTAGTCGTTTTGCTGTTGGGCCGCGGCATACTCCGCTGCTGCGCGCGCCATCTCCTCGGCACGACGCTTCTGCTCCCCAAAATAGGTATCGAACGGAACATCGTCGGGAAACTCGTTTTCGCCCTGGAAGGGAGCAACGTTGTCCATAACGCCGAGCATAGCGGCGACAGAAGACTTGTTGCACACTGCGCCGGACGTATAGGGAAGCACAAAACGGTTAGAAATGATGTTTGCCGCGCTGGCGAGCGCAACGAGGGAAGCGAGGATCGCGACAATCCACAGCAGAACCTTGAGCGCGCCGGGGAGCGGCAGGATACGCAAGATGGCAACGGCAGCAGGGGCAACCGTGGCAACGGGCAACAGCTTGGCGATGAGCGCACGATACGAAGCATAGGGCTCGCGGGCGAGCAGCTCAGCACGGGGAGAGTCGTAGTGTGCGACAACGACCACCGGGCGGTTGCGCGGAGACGCGAGCGGGCCCGAGGCCTTGTGGTAGGCGATGACATTTTGGCTCACGCCCGTCTTGCCCAGGCGCGAAACCACGGGGTGGCCCGTGCGCTCGAGCACGTAAAGAACGGCGCCGACAATGGCCAGCAAGGAGCCGACCAAGCCGATGCCGCCGCCGATGCCCATCAGCAGGGCGCCGGCAAACGCAAGAATACCGGTAACGGCAAATGCCAACCTGCTGGGCGCCGGGGCATTGAACTCCTGAACCTCGGGATCAAAGCCGTGGTTGCGGAAGATCTGAGCGATATCCTCGGCAGCCAAGCGCTCTTCTTCGCTGCATGCCGGCGTGATGCCGGTGTTCTGCAGCAGGTGGTTAATATAGTTCTGGGTGTTCGCCATGTGCGCTCCACATCCATAATCCGACAAATAGGCCCAATGCATGCACATTAGAACCGTATATAGTCGAAAGTATACCCCGAGCGAGCGCAAACGACCGAATTCGGGCCATCTTAACGCCCCGAGCGGACAAGGATATAGCCTAATCTCCATATCGGACTAAAATCATGGCAGCAAACCACCTTCTCATGCGAGGACTCTATGACGGCAAGCGACGCGACCGCGACAATTAAAAAGGGGAATTCGGAGCCCAGTTTCGATAAAACGGCTCAGCGCATCCTCAATCTTTTCTTTGTACTCAACAGCTCCCCCGAACCGCTGACGACCGAGCAGATCGTCTTGGATTCTGACCTGGGATATGGCTCGGGCAATATCGACTCGGATAAGCGCAAGTTTCGGCGCGATCGTGACAAACTGCTCGAACGCGGCATCTTAATCAAGGAAGTTCGCCCCGCCGGCGCGCAGGAGACCGAGGAAAGCTCATGGACAATCGACCGCGAGCACACGTTTGCGGCAGGCGGCCTCATCACCGCAGACGACGCCGATATCCTGCTCAACGCTATCGACCAGACAATAGCGGCCGGCTCATCCACTTTTGCCGCGCCGCTTGCCGATATTCGTTCCAAGATTGCCTACCTCACCGGCAGGACGACGGCGGACGAAGCACCGATCCGCCGCTCTCCCACCGTCGATGCGGTATGGAGCGCCTTTGCCGAGCGATGCGCGCTGCGATTTTTATATCAGAACGGACGCGGTGAGCAGAAAGAGCGTACCGTCTGCGTCTACGGCATGTTCGAGCGCGAGGGCGTTGCGTACTTCTGCGGCCTCGACAATGCCACCGACGACATCAGGACATTCCGCTGCGACCGTATCGTTCGCGCTTGGCGTCCTTCGAAGGCCTACGCCATCCCTGCAGACTTCAATCTCAACGACTACCTGTTCTTTGAATTCGATTTTGCCGACCGCCCGCCCGTTGCGGCTACGTTCTCGTTCGCCCCGCAGACGCAGATCGATATGATCAACGGCCTCACGCGCGGGCGAGGTGAGCTCGCACACACCGATTCGGGATGGACTTGGACCGTTGACGTGCGCGATCTTGAAGCCGCCGCCTCATTTTGCATGGCCCACGCCATGGACGGCATGAGGCCCATGGCCCCCAAATCGCTCAAGCAGGCGTGGAACCACCTCATTGAAAGGACGGTGCACGAGCATGCCCGTGCGTAAACTCACCAGCGAGCAGAGGCTCTCGCGCGCCATCGACATCATGGAGGCCCTCTACGCCGCCGGCGAGAGCGGCATGACACGAACCGAGATTTGCAGTCGCTTTGACATCACGGGGGCGTCGCTCGACGAGATTCTCGAGATCGTCTCGACGCTCGCGGACCGAGAATCGGGTGCGCGTATCATCTGCGAATGCCACGGCGAGCGCGTGGTCCTCACCGGTGACGCCGGGCGTGTACTACCGCTGCGCCTGAGTGCCGCCGAGGGCGCTGTGCTCAACCACGAACTTGAATCGTTGGGGATCGAGCCCCAGGCGGCGGCTCGAATTCGACATGCTCTTCTACCCGAAGAGCTCGGCTATAACCAGCACGTCTTTGACACCGTCAACCACGGGTCGCACTGGCAGCAGCTGAGCTGCGCCATTCAGGACGGCGTTCGCTGTCGTATCTCGTATCGCTCGATGGACGATGCGCGGCCACGCGAGCGTCTGGTCGACCCCTTGCGCATTACAGCAAACGGCGACCAAACATATCTGATTGCCTGGGACATCGCGGTCGATGAGCAGCGCACCTATCGCATGGATAAAATCGAGGGACTCGCCTTGACGGAAGACTCCGTCGTGCCTCACGCACCGGACGTTGCATCCCTCCACGATTCCCTTGCCCGGACGCAGCGTAGCGCAAAGCTCTTGATGCCATTCGATATGGCGGAGCATCTGGACTGGGCCGGCATCACCCTCATCGAGCGCAGCGGGACAGACATGGCAACGGTAACCGTACATTACGGCTCCGAGCGTTGGCTGCTGAGCCAGATAATCGCAGCGGGCGGAGCCATCCGCATCTTGGATGACCCCGCCCTGTCAAAGCGTCTGTGCGATATGGCAAAAACCCTCTTCTGTCCGCTTTAGCGCCGCCGCTCGTGGCGTGCACGCCACAGCTGTAGATAGTGCCCGATCTGCGCCGATTCGATGCGCTGGTAGGAGCTCGTGGGCAGCGACGTTAAGAACTTCTTGCCATAGCCCTTCGTCACCAGGCGAGGATCCGCCAAGATCAGCACACCGCTATCGGTCGACGAGCGGATCAAACGCCCCGCGGCCTGCTTAACCTCGAGCACCGCCTCGGGCAGCGAATAGCGCGCCCATGCGCGGTCTTCGCGCAGGTTGCGCTCGCACGAGAGCGGGTCCGTGGGGCTCGAGAACGGCAACTTGGGAATGATGACGCAGCGCAGCGTCTCACCGCTGGCATCAAACCCCTCCCAGAAGGCCTTGAGCGCAAAAAGCGACGAGGTCGGTTCGTTGATAAACCGGTCGCGCAGGCGACGAGGAGATGAGTTGCGCTGCTGGCAGTTGAGCTCCAGACCCGCACGGGCCATCTTGGGCTCAACGCGGGCGTATAGGTCCTCCATGTCGCGCCGATTGGTGAACAACGTGAGCACCGATCCGCCCATAGCAAGATGGGCGTCGACCAGTACGCGGTCGAGCGCCGTAAGATAGCTCTCACGATCGCGCGGATCGGGGATATCGCCCGCAACGACTACAGCCATGTTCGAATCGAAGTCGTAGCTCGAATCCAAGTGCAGCGATGACGACGTTGAAGCACCGATGCGATCAAGGCCGACCGCATGGTTAAAGTGCTCAAAGCTTTTGGACACCGTCATGGTCGCCGAGGCAAAGATAGCCGTGTGAACCTCGGGTAGCCACTCGGTTGCCAAAGCCTCGCCAATGTCGATGCGCTCTGCGGTCATCGACTCTCCGCCGGCACGAAGTCTGCGATTGACCTGCAGCGAATACACGTAGTGTTCATCGGTGCCATCAATGATGAGTTTGAGGTTCTCGGCCAGCTCGTGCAGGCGGCGCGAGATATCACCCAGGTCGACAACAACCTCGGGCTTGTCGGCGGCGACGGCTTGCACCAGCGCGTCGACGCTCTTGTCAGCTTGTTCCAATGCGTCGATGCCAGTGTAGGCCGACTGTAAGAAATCATGCCAGTCGTCAGATTCGCGCAGCTCGGGGCCAATCCATAGATTGGCATTGTCATAACCCCCACGCGCACGGCGGCCGAGCTCGCGAACGCCATCGAACACGTCGGCGATTGCCATGCTCGCGCGCGCAACCGTCGACGTCGCCTTGGCAGTAAGGCCCAGATAGAGCGTAGAGCCCTCGGAGGTTGCCAAATCACGGAAAACCTGGCTTAGCGCGCCGGTGCTCGAGCCACCCAGACGCTCAAACAGAACGCGTGATTCGTCCGCCGACACCACGCGCGCCCACTGACGGCGCGCCTCGCGCTCGATGGAATGGGCCTCGTCGATTACCCAATGACGAATCGGAGGCAAAATCCTGCCCTCGGCCGCGACGCTGCGGAACAGCAGGGAATGGTTGGTGACCACCACATCGGCATGCGCCGCACGACGGCGAGCGCCGTGGACCAAACATTTATCAGGGAAAAACGGGCAGAGGCGACGAGCGCACTCGCGCGAGGCCGTCGTAAAGTCGGGACGGTTGACGCTGCGCCACCGAATGCCGAGCGAGTCGAGGTCGCCATCGGCTGATTGGCAGACGTACGCCATAATGACCGCGACCGCCGTGAGCGTGTCCGCCGGATCGCGCTTGGTGGTAATCTCGACCTGGCTGCGGCTCATGCGCTCTAGCTTGCGCAGGCACGGATAGTGGTCATAGCCCTTGAGCGCGCAAATGACAGACCACCGTCCAGTTGCTCGGCAAGTTTTGGCAGCTCATGGTACATGAGCTGGTCGGCAAGATTGTTCGATTTATAATGAATTTGAGAATAAGCCCGGATACTTACTTGCCAAAAGATGATACAATGCTTGTTCTCGGAGATATGAAGAGTATTCAAAAATGCTTTCATATTTAATTTGTAAAGGAAACCGGAGATATGAAAGAACTTATTTTAATTTGCATAGTTGCATTTGTGTTTATTTTTGGCTACCTTATTATGAGAAAGGTGGATATGTTTCTTGCTGAAAATAATTTGCAGACAAAGGAACATAGTCCCTCTTCTTCGCTCCGTATTGGATTTGAAACTTTTGATTTAGTCGATCAGTCGGCAGAGTTGTTACAGAGCTTTTTCAAAGAACAGCTCCATGCTCGGTGACCGCAGATGAAAAAAGATGAAATTGTGGTATAATCTTTATGCAATCTTAATGTCAGCGCCAAAATGCTTGTCAGAAATTTATTTGTTTTCATTTATAATAATCGTTATACTGGAGGTGAGCGTATGAGTGAATCCAGACTAAATCCGGATGAGTTGTTAAAGGTAATCCAAGTTGAAGAAGAAAATCAAACCAAAGGGCATTTGAAAATCTTTTTGGGTATGCAGCGGGTGTAGGCAAAACCTATACGATGCTCAAAGCGGCTCATATAGCAAAAAATCAGGGTGTAGATGTGGTGGCTGGTTATATCGAACCACACGCGCGCCCTAAAACAGTAGCACTTTTGAATGGATTGGAACTTCTTCCTACCAAAGAAGTAGAATACAACGGAATCACGCTGCACGAATTTGATATTGATGCGGCGCTGAAAAGAAAGCCACAGCTTATACTTGTGGACGAGCTTGCCCATACAAATGCACAAGGGTGCCGCCACACAAAGCGCTATCAGGATATAAAGGAGCTTTTGAATGCGGGAATAGATGTTTATACAACTGTTAATGTTCAGCATATTGAAAGTCTCTGCGATGTAGTTGCATCCATTACAGAAGTTTTTGTGCGGGAACGCATTCCGGATTCGCTGTTTGACAATGCGGATCAGGTCGAATTGGTGGATATTGAACCGCAGGAACTAATTGACCGACTTAATGCCGGAAATGTCTATAAGGAAGCACAAGCCAAACAAGCCGTAGAGAATTTTTTTACCGTAGAAAACTTGACAGCGCTTCGAGAAATTGCATTGCGCCGATGTGCAGATCGGGTAAATATCCTGACGGAGAACGCTCGGTTGAGAAGTCACGGCAATTATCATACAGACGAGCATATCCTTGTCTGTCTTTCTTCGTCTCCCTCTAATGCGAAAATCATTCGTACCGCCGCAAGAATGGCTACCGCCTTCAAAGGAGCTTTCACAGCGTTGTTTGTGGAAACTCCGGATTTTTCGGTAATGAGTGAGGAAAATGTGAAACGCCTGCGCTCCAATATGCGTCTTGCCGAACAGCTTGGCGCAAAAATTGAGACAGTTTACGGTGAAGATGTTCCTTTTCAGATTGCAGAATTTGCAAGGCTTTCTGGTGTTTCAAAAATTGTGATTGGACGAAGTTCCGGAGTAAAACGGCATTTGTTCAGCAAACCGACTTTGACAGAAAAGCTGATTGCAAGTGCTCCTAATTTGGATGTACACATTATTCCCGATACGGTTTCCGATGCGGCTGTTTATCGGTTAAGAAAAGCAAAGAAAAGGAACTACCTTATTTTTTCTGCTGCGGATATATTAAAGTGTATTGCGATTCTGCTTGTTTCCAGCTTGATTGGAATAGCCTTTCGTAATTTGGGATTTGCTGAAGCGAATATTATTACCGTTTATGTTCTTGGTGTACTTATTACCTCGGTTATTACAAAGCATCAAATATACAGCCTTATTTCTTCTATTGTCAGTGTTTTGGTTTTTTAACTTTTTGTTCACCGATCCCAATTTACATTGCAGGCATATGGCCAAGGCTATCCGGTAACTTTCTTATTATGTTTTTGGGCAGCTTTTTTTGACAGGCTCCCTCGTCTATACGACTCAAAAATCAGGCGAAGCAGGCGGCAAGAGCAGCATTACCGTACAAAAGGTATTATTTGATACCAATCAGCTATTACAGCAATCAAAGATAGAAATGAAATTATGATCTGTAACCTCAAATCATGTTAATAAAGCATATTAAGGGAAAGATGTGTTTTCTATTTGGCTGATAAGGCAAAAATTGGAAAAACCGCATATCTTTTCGGCAACCAATGAAAATTTAAGAGGTGTGTACTTCTGATAATGAAAAGGCAGTTGCCGGTTGGGTATTCAAAAATAATAAGCGTGCTGGGGCAACAACCGAAACACTATCCAGCGCAAAATGTCTGTATCTTGCTGTTCGTGTCAACAACACTGTATATGGTGTTGTTGGAATTGTTATGGGAGAGAAACCTCTCGATCCATTTGAAAACAGTATTTTGCTATCCATCCTCGGAGAATGTGCGCTGGCTTTAGAAAATGAAAAGAATGCCCGTGAGAAAGAGAAAGCGGCAGTCCTTGCGAAAAACGAACAGCTTCGGGCAAATCTGCTTCGAGCAATTTCACACGATTTGAGAACACCCCTGACATCTATTTCCGGCAATGCGAGCAATCTTTTGTCTAACGGCGAGACTTTTGATACGGATACCAAAAAACAGCTTTATACCGATATATATGACGATTCGATGTGGCTGATAGGACTTGTGGAAAACTTGCTTGCCGTTACCCGAATTGAAGAAGGCAGATTGAACCTGAATATCTCCCAAAACCTGATAGATGATGCGATTACAGAGGCGCTTCATCATATTAATCGCAAAAGCGAGGAACATCACATTACCGTTGAAAATGAGGATGAGCTTCTTCTTGCAAAAATGGACGCTAAACTCATAGTTCAAGTGATTATCAATCTTGTAGACAACGCCATTAAATATACGCCCCAAAATTCTCATATTAAAATTAAGTCAGAGAAACACGGAGACAAGGCAGTTGTTTCTGTAGCAGATGACGGCGAAGGAATACCGGATGAAATAAAGCCACGAGTATTTGATATGTTTTACAGCGGCGCAAACAAAATTGCAGACAGCCGCCGCAGCTTGGGACTTGGGTTGTCGCTATGCAAATCTATCATTAACGCTCACGGCGGAGAAATTACAGTTTCCGACAATCAGCCGCACGGAACAATATTTACATTTACATTACCCATAGGAGAGGTCAAGGTTTATGAATAAATTACTTATATTAATTGTAGAGGATGATACCTCTGTAAGAAATCTAATCACTACTACATTAAAGGCACACGACTATCGCTATCTTACAGCGCCAAACGGTCAAACAGCAATTTTGGAGGCTTCGTCTCATAATCCTGATATTGTTTTGCTGGATTTGGGATTGCCGGATATAGATGGTGTTGAGGTCATAGAAAAAATTCGTACTTGGTCAAATATGCCGATTATCGTTATCAGCGCCCGCAGTGAAGATACCGATAAAATTGACGCTCTTGACGCAGGAGCAGACGATTATTTGACAAAACCGTTTTCGGTGGAGGAATTGCTTGCAAGGCTTCGGGTTACGCAAAGACGGCTTACGATGATTCAAAAGGAATCTCCTGCCGAATCTGCTGTTTTTACCAACGGACAGCTCCGTGTGGACTTTGCCGCCGGCTGTGCCTATTTGAATGAGGAAGAACTGCATTTGACTCCGATTGAGTATAAATTGCTTTGCTTGCTTTCAAAAAATGTCGGCAAAGTCTTAACGCATACTTTTATCACGCAAAGCATTTGGGGGAGTAGTTGGGATAACGATATTGCTTCCCTGCGAGTGTTTATGGCTACGCTTCGTAAAAAGCTGGAGAAGGACGCAGATTCTCCGCAATACATCCAAACGCATATCGGCGTCGGATACAGAATGATGAAAGTGGAATGATATATAGCTATGGATATGAAAAACAATATAGAAGAACATACGGAATGGATATATTGTCCTGCCTGTGGAAACAAAACAAGGTTACAAATACGGGAAGATACGGAATTAAAAAACTTTCCTCTCTACTGTCCAAAATGTAAGAGGGAAACATTGATCGAAGCGAAAGAATTACAAATAACTGTCATCAAAGAGCCGGACCCATAGACGCAGAGCCGATGAATTTGTGAGTAATCACAGATCATCGGCTCTGTTCTTTATAAAGAGGAAAAAGCAGCCTTGCGGCTACTTTTCGGGTGCGGTATCAATCAAGGCTTTCGCAGTTGCTTTGACGACTTCTAACGACCGTTCATCGCAGGCTGAAAGCATACGTATGTAAACAGATTCCTGTTTGAAACGATTCATCAGGAATACAATTCATCTCAGGTTAAACTTTGTAATTTGCTGTACCTTTTAACAATAAATCAGCCTTCTAATTCCGGACTTGTCATTGAAATGACACAAGAAGATATTGCTGATATTCTTGGAATTCTTATAACCATTTCGTATTCTTATTTTATAAGAATTTTCCTCTGAAACCGAATGAGGTCAATGCAAAGTCGAGGAAAAATGTCTGGTGGAGATGCGGTAAATGCGGTAACGAGTGGAAATCAGTTATCAATGCCCGTGTGAAAGGAACGGTATAAGGCAGTCAAGCATTATGAGAAGATGAAGGATAAGGGTGAGAATGTATATATAGATACGCTTACCTATGACGAGTTTATGATGCTTGTAGATACAGAATTGAGCAGAAGATTCTCCATGCAGGATGAGGCAGAGCAGAAAGCAAAGATTGACAGGGAACAGGCAAATGAGCTTGAGTGAGTATGTCGATGATATGCAAAAATCTGATGATACAGGCGGTACAAGTGTAGCAGGTAATAATGGTAATACAGGCAGTGAGCCAGTAATAAATCCTGAACGGGAAAAAACTAAGTGGGAAGATACTATCACAAACCGAATGCTTCACTGGTCTTATACACCTGAACAGAAAGAGGAAGTGAAGAAAGCACTTGCCGCAGGAGTTGCTAAGTCAACGATTCTTACTTACTTCTATCCGGAGGTTACTGTGGAGAGGATGAGTTTATATCGGAAGAAGTAGTAAATGTTATCGCATAGACACAGGATTATGTTATACTGTGTCTATGCGACATTAAAGAAACTTACAAATCGGAGTTTGGAGGTACACGATGATAATAAAAATTGTTACACTTTCACTGATGGCAGTGTTTTACATCTGCTATTTTGCAAAGCTGA
>ENA-OQDC01001363-OQDC01001363.1-human-gut-metagenome-genome-assembly--contig:-NODE-1363-length-12637-cov-3.652278_pt1 | contig 12637 bp, 11 predicted proteins | sample MGYA00242770_ERZ504601 | MGnify/ENA primary metagenome ERZ504601 (study PRJEB26092, sample SAMD00036305) | human gut metagenome | host: Homo sapiens | study: EMG produced TPA metagenomics assembly of...
GGTAAATGCATTCACCCAATGAATCAGACGTCCTTTATCAGCGTGTCCGTTGAACCGGAAGCTGTGCAATCTCTGCTTTTTACCTGAATTGGCTCACCAAATAACTTAATCTCGTCAATTCCGTCAACAATAATTCGTCCTGTTGTACCATTGGCCTGATAAACCTACAAAAAGTATCGTACACTCTGGTCTCCACAGATTGTGCTTTAAATGATGTCTTATTCGTCCGGCCTCACACATACCAGATGCTGATATGATTACCTTAGGATTAGTATCAAAATTAATCATCTTGGACTCTTCACTTGATATGGCATATTTAAGCCCCGGAAAAGATAAAGGATTAATCCCCTGTCTTACAAGTTCAATCGCATCTTCATCAAAGCACTGCTCTACATTCTTACTAAACACCTCTGTAGCTTCAATTGCAAGAGGGCTGTCGACATACACATCAAAATCCCTGTCCATAAGTCCATCCGCTTTTATCTTTCTTATATGATATAAAAGCTCCTGTGTTCTTCCAACCGCAAATGATGGTATAACAACATTACCGCCTCTGTCAAATGTACGCTTGAATACTTTGACAAGCTCAGCCACATAATCAGGTGTTCCATTATGACTTCTGTTGCCATAAGTTGACTCCATAACAACATAATCTGCATCTGCAACTGTTGCAGGGTCCTTGGTTATCGGCTTATGAACATTGCCTATATCTCCAGAGAATACAAGCTTTCTTTCAACCCTGCCCTCTGGTGTATCTTCTGATGCCCATACTTCAATACTGGCAGAACCAAGCAGATGTCCTACATCTCTTAATCTTATGCTCACATTATCATCAATCTTTACAATCTTCTCATATTCAAGACCAACGAACTGCTTCATAACCTCATATACTGCTTTTGCATCATATAATGGAATAAATTCCTTTAAAGTGCCATTAGAACGCTTAGCCTTTCTGTTACGCCACTCAGCTTCAAACATCTGTATATGTGCACTATCTCTTAACATTATGTCACATAGCTGTACTGTCGCCTCTGTACAGTATATCTTTCCCCTGAAACCATTCACATAAAGAAGTGGAATAAGTCCTGAATGGTCAATATGTGCGTGGGTAAGAAGCACATAATCAACATCACACGCTGGAATTGGAAGCTCCTGATTCTCATACACATCATTGCCCTGCTCCATTCCGCAATCAATTAAAATGTTCTTGTCTGCCACCTGTAGATAATGGCAGCTTCCTGTCACCTCGTGATCTGCTCCTAAAAATGTTATTCTCATAAGCATACCCCCAGTCCAATATTCAATTAACACAATCCTGTTTAATATATGAAACACAGCCTTCTTCTATGTTCTATATTTTGTTAGATTTATTATAACATTTTATTCATTCTTTGTATATTTAATATTAGAAAATATAACATCTGCATTTCTTGATACGAACATTCCTACATATACATGAGCCGGGTCAATTGCAGTAAGCTTAAAATCATATCCGCCTGTAATAACATCACCCTTTCCAAACTTAGCCGCATATCCGTCAGAAGAAGATGAAAGCATAAGCTCATACTCCCCACCTTCTTTTATAACCTCATTCGTATCTTTTCCAAGCACAAGCTGTCCGCTTCGTCTTGCAAATGTAGCTGTCGCCTTCTCACCCTTTGTTATAAATAATGGTGCGGCGGCAACATAATCTCCTAATATGTCAGGCATATTCTTATCAATATAGCAGTCATCTCTTACCATAAGCCCAAAAGATACCTGGTCATTAGCAAATATTTTATTAACCTTAACTGTTGCTGTAAGAGTAAAATGCTCTGTTATATCAACTTTTTTATAATACATAGCAATGCCGTCTGTTACAGCAGATATCTTGCCTCTGTTATTTCTGACAGCTATGTTCATATCTCCATTAGCATCTGTTCCAAGAGTAAAGTCTGTATCATCAACTTCTCCTAATACATCACCAAATACAGCCGCCTTGTACTCTCCATAATCCTTAAACAATCTGCTGTCTGGAAGCTTATCGCTGAATACAACTGGAACATAATCTTTATTAGATACAAGAAACTTTTCTTTATAATCTAATGGGTTGTTATCAATGTTCACAACATTTTCCGACAGACCACTTATATTAAGTTCTTTCACTGCTGACATTATCATATAAGCATTAACCCTTGCTCCCCATATGTTAGTATGTGTATTATCAACGCTCAGCTTATTATTAGATGGCCACGCATGAAGATATATTGTATTATCAGATCCTAACTTTTCATATTCATCCCTGGTAAGCTGTGTCATATCTATAACCGGAACGCCAACGGCTTTTCCTAATTCTCTTACTGCAAGTGCATAATCTCCGCCTTTATACTGTGCAACGTCCTGTGTAATATGAAGTTCTGTGGCTTTCCATTCGCCAGATGTACTTCTTCTTACAATAGGAGTACAAAGTATAGGATAACAGCCTGCATTCCTTGCTTTCCTGATATAATTAACATATAAAGTATTAGCAAATGTTCCTTCTGTCATATAGTCACCAACAGGACTTGTATATCTTTCCTTCTCTGTCTTTTCATCATTGTGTCCAAAACCTATTAAAAGATAATCACCCTGCTTCATTCCATTAATAAGCGTATTATATTCAGGCTCTGAAAGATAACTCTTACTGCTTCTGCCAGATAATGCAATGTTGACAACCTTGACATTATCATTAAGGTACTTATCAAGCATTGTTCCATAACCATATCTTGGATAGTAGTATTTATCCTCAAAACTGCTTACTGTTGAATCTCCTATAACCCATAATGTACTCATAATCCATAACCTCGATTTCCATTAATTAATATGTCCTGTTAAGGTAATCGCTGCGGATATGCTCCTCCATAGCTTTTACCTCTTTCTCAAATTCTCTTGCTGAATACAAAAGACAGCCTGCTCCACGGATAATAACCTGCTCAAGTCCATCTGATGTAGCAACTGTTATATTATATTTCTTTCCATTCTCATGTGCAAACTTTTCTATATAATGGTCTGCCGTTTCTGCCTCTTTCGTGTATACAACGTGAATATTATGATAGTCCATATATTCTTCATGATGTCCTGATACCCTGTAAGCATCAAATACAACGATAAGCTCACACTTCTTCATACCCTGATAATTGCACATTATATCAAGAAGCTTATCCCTTGCACTGTCCATATTAATTCTTGACAATTCCTCAAGCTCGCTCCACGCGTGTATTATATTATAGCCGTCTACAAGAAGATACGATATTGAATTTGTCTGCTTCTTAGACTGCGAAGCTTTATACTGTCCATTATTATAGCTTCCACTGCCAGAGGCTGTTACATATCTTCCCATTTCATCAGAGGCTTTTCTTTTAGACATCTTACGTCTTTCATTATCACCCCTGCTGTTAGCAAAGTACGTCTGTGCCAGTATTCTGTCAACTTCATCTGTTCCAATCCATTCATCAGATACCGTTCTTGCTGCTTCTTTTGGTGTGAGAACTACATTTTCATTAGTTCCCACTGGATTAAGCACGCTGTCAACGTGTGCATAATCTTTGACTTCATACCAAGGCACATTAAAACCTGAACCGTGCGCACAGAATACTGAATCTGCTGGATTTCTTGTATCTCTCTCGGCTTCATATCCGATTTGTTCAATAACCTCATCTGTATTATGACAAGGTCTGTAGCCAGACATTTTAAGTCTTAATACTTCCCTTTCCCCTAGTGTACGCATTAACCTCTGCCTGATAGTTACCAACAGTGGCAACAGGACCAGCACCCTTTATTACATGCTTCATCACCATTATCGTTAATCTCAAACTGTGCACCCATTCTCTCAAAGTCAGTCATAGCCCTGCCTATATACTGTCTGTCAAGTATTAGAGTGAATTCATAAAATGGCTCAAGCAGTACACTCTCTGCCTGCATAAGTCCATTTCTTACTGCCCTGTATGTAGCCTGCCTGAAATCTCCGCCCTCTGTATGCTTGTTATGTGCTCTGCCTGCAACAACCGTTATCTTAACATCAGTAAGTGCTGAACCTGTAAGCACACCCTTATGTGTCTTTTCGCACAGATGTGTATATATAAGCCTCTGCCAGTTCTTGGCAAGCATATCATCACTACAATCAAGCTCATACTGCATACCGCTCCCAGCTTCACCCGGCTCTAATATAAGATGCACCTCCGCATAATGTCTTAAAGGCTCAAAATGTCCGATTCCTTCAACTTTATCAGCTATGGTTTCCTTGTATACAATGCTTCCTTCAGAAAATGTCACATCACAATCGAAACGTTCTTTAATAATATTCTGAAGGACTTCTATCATAACAGGTCCCATAACCTGCACATGTATTTCTTTAAAGCTCTCATTCCATTCAATGTGAAGCTGTGGTTCTTCCTCCTCAATCATCTTAAGTTTAGGAAGCATCATAAGCGGGTCTGTTCCTGCTGGAAGATTAATCTTATAATTAAGCACAGGGGATAACACCGGTGCATTATCATTATTCTCCCTGCCTAATGCCTGTCCTGCATAGGTGCCCTCCAGCCCTGTTATTGCACATATACTTCCACATACAGCTTCATTTACCGAAGTATACTTCTCACCTGAATATATTCTGATCTGGTTAATCTTCTCACCATTAATAAGCTGTTTAGCTTTAAGGCTTCCGCCTGTAACCTTAATGTGTGTAAGCCTTTCACCCCTGTCATCTCTTGATATTTTATATACTCTTGCTGACATATCCGACTGCTTATCATCACCATTTTCAGATACCTCACAATATTTATTCATAATATCAAGAAGTCTGTCCACTCCATCAAGTCTTAATGCAGAGCCGAATATTACAGGAAATACTTCTCTTTGGCTTATCATATTTCCTATAAGCTTATCATCAACAATGCCTTCATCTAACACCTGCTCTAATGCTTCTTCATTGCACACAGCAAGCTCTTCATAATCAAGCCTGTCAAAATCCACACATCCTGATGATAACTTATTCTTTAATTGTTCTAATATTCTATGCCTGTCTGTTCCCTGCTGGTCCATTTTATTGACAAATATAAACACAGGGACTTTTAATCTCTTTAAAAGTCCCCAAAGTGTCTCTGTATGTCCCTGAACCCCATCCATTCCGTTAATAACAAGAACAGCATAATCAAGCACCCAGAGCGTTCTCTCCATCTCTGCCGAAAAATTCAACGTGTCCGGGTGTATCAAGCAATGTAACATCTAAATCTTTGTAGGTAAATACTGCCTGCTTGGAAAATATCGTTATTCCACGCTGTCTTTCATAATCATTATTATCAAGAAACGCATCTTTGTTATCTACTCTTCCAAGCTTTCTTATAGCTCCCGATGTATACAATATGCTCTCAGATAATGTTGTCTTACCTGCATCAACGTGGGCAAGCATACCTATAACAAGTTTCTTCACTACGTTTATCTCCAATTCAGTTATATATTTCCGGTCTTCTATCTCTGAATAATCCCCACGATAATCTGTCTGTCATATATTCATCTAAATCAAACTGTGCAACAAGTACTTCTTCTGTATCTCTTCCTGCTTCACATATGACTTCACCTGTATTATCTGTTATAAATGATGAACCATAGAACTTGAGTGAACTTTTCTGTCCACCATTTGCCTCGCAAGGGTCTACTGTTTCTATTCCAATTCTGTTAGCTGCCACCACAGGAACAAGATTACAGCCGGCGTGTCCCTGCATACACCTTCTCCAATGAGGCATACTGTCACATTCAAGTATAGGCTCACTTCCTATAGCTGTAGGATAGAATAATATCTCTGCACCCTTTACCGCTAATGCTCTTGCCGTTTCAGGGAACCACTGATCCCAGCATATTCCTATACCTATATTGCCAAACCTTGTATTAAACACCTTAAATCCTGTATTACCCGGCGTAAAATAGAATTTCTCCTGATAGTAATGGTCATCTGGAATATGTGTCTTTCTGTATATTCCAAGATTGCTTCCATCAGCATCAATAACCGTAACTGTATTATACAACACATTTATGTTTTTTTCATAAAAACTTACAATTATAACAACTCCAAGTTCCTTAGCAGTCTGTGTAAAATGCTGGACAGCATCATTTTCTTGTACGCTTTTGGCATAGGCGTAATATTCATATCTTCTCTCCTGACAGAAATACTGTCTTTCAAATAATTCTGGCAGAAGAATTATATTAGCTCCCTTTTTTACTGCTTCTCTTGTCATTTCATCAGCTTTTTTTATATTATCGCCGACATTATTACTGCACCGCATCTGAATTGCCGCAGCTTTTACTTTTCTGCTCATATTACCTCATTTCCGTGTCTGTCACACTAAAACCAATCTATAACCTATTACGCTTTGACTTCTTTTTATACCTTAATTGTGCCAGCAGCACTAATCTGTAACATATATACCACTTTAATATATCCTGTTATTGCGGTATCTGCTGTGTAATACAATGTATATTGCCTCCACCAACAATTATATCTCTTGCATACACACCAATAACCTCATACTCTGGCATAAGATTCTGAATAAGATCTACTGCCTGCTTATCTTTAACATCGCCAAACTGTGGAACAAGCACAATATCATTGGCTATATAGAAGTTAGCATAACTGGCCGCAAGCCGCTCTCCCGCTTCACGCATATCTTCTCCTGCTTCAAACACAAGACCCTTTAAATCATTATCAGTTATGCACACTGGGACATCCGGTATATGCAGTTTATGAACATTAAACTTACGTCCTCTGGCATCAGTTTCTCTTTCAAGCACCTTCATATCAGCCAAAGACATTGCATATTGAGGATCTTCCTCATTATCCGTCCACGCAAGAACTACATTAGCTGGTGAGGTAAATGCACACACATTATCAACGTGTTCATTAGTTTCATCATTATATATTCCATATGGAATCCATATAATTTTCTTTGCCCCCAGATATTTCTTAAGATTATGCTCAATCTGTTCCCTGCCCATATCTGGATTTCTTCCCTTACTTAAAAGACAGCTGTCAGTTACTATAACCGTACCTTCACCATCACTGTGTATAGAACCTCCCTCAAGCACAAACGGATTGGCATCATAGCAATCATATCCTGTCATATTACAGAATTGCAGAGCTGCTTTATCGTCCTTTTCCCAATTCTTGTAAAGTCCGTCATAATCGCCACCCCACGCATTGAATTTCCAGTTAATCCCACGTACATCACCTGTATGTCCGTTTTTTACAAACGTGGGACATACATCTCTTGCCCACGCATCATCTGTTTCGATGCAGACTACTTCAATATTCCAGGCAGCTTTAATATCTTCACTGGCTTTATTACATTCTCCTGTTACAGCGTCTTTTATTTTCATAAATCTTGCTTCTGCCTGTGCATAGTGCTTCTCATCTGCTAATATATACACTTTTTCGTGTCTGGATATTATATGTGCAATATCCACAAATACATTCTGTGCAGCTACAGCATTATAAGGCCACGAGCCTGTCCTTACAGGCCATATCATAATTGTAGCCTTGTGCCTGTCATATTCTGCCGGCATATAATAGCCATCTTCTATAGGTGTAGTATCTGTTATTCTCACGAAAGCCTCCACTTAAAATCTTCATAACCAAATTCTTTAATAACCCGCACTTCTTTATCTTTCATTACCGCTATAGCTGGAAGTGGTATTCCATTAAATGTATTATTCTTTACCATTGAGTATATCGCCATATCCTCAAATACAAGCCTGTCCCCTATATTAATCTTACTGTCAAACTTATAATCACCTATAATATCTCCTGCAAGACAGGTATATGAAGACAGCCTGTATACATTTTCTCTGTATTCTTTTTTATCTTTATACTTCCTAATATCTTCATTTTCCTGAATATCTTTACCAGCAGTAACATTTTTATATTCTTTGATATTTTTAATTATCTGTGCCCCCCGAAGTGGTGGTGTATATGGCATTTCGAGGACATCTGGCATATGGCACGCGGCAGAAGCATCAAGTATAAGCGTTTCGATTCCATTATCAACCTTATCTAACACCTCTGTAACAAGATAACCGGCATTAAGAGCAACAGCCTCGCCCGGCTCTAAATACACCTGTACATTATATTCACTCTTTATGTGATTAACGCAGCCAATAAGTGTATCTATATCATAATCTTTTCTTGTTATATGATGTCCACCGCCCATATTAATCCACTTCATATTCTTCATAATATGCCCGAATTTATCTTCAACTGCTTTAAGTGTAATTGCAAGTGCATCTGAATTCTGCTCACAGAGAGTATGAAAATGAAGTCCCTCAACTCCATTAAGAACTTCCTCATCTGCCTTGTTTAACATATCAATAGTTACTCCAAGCCTTGAACCATACGCACAAGGGTCATATATTGCATTATCACCCTGCGTAGATATTTCCGGATTAATTCTAAGTCCTATGCTGATACCGCTTCTTATACATTTTTCCTTATAACGCATAAGCTGCCCTATGGAATTAAATATTATATGGTCACATATTTTTACAAGTTCATCTATATCCTTTTCTTTGTAAGCAGGAGCATAGACGTGATTTTCTTTATTCATCTCTTCCCTGCCAAGCCTTGCCTCATACAATCCACTTGCTGTTGTGCCACTTATGTATCTGCCAATTAACGGATATTCATAAAATGCTGAAAATGCTTTCTGTGCAAGCAATATTTTACATCCTGTTTTGTCTTCAACATATTTTAAAATTTCAAGATTATGAACCAGAATATTCTCATCTATAATATATGCTGGTGTTGTAATATCATCTATTGTCATCAACTCTTATATCCTCTATTCTACAAGCTGTGGATTTTCCTCAACTACCCAAGGAAGTCCCCATTTATTAAGTGCTTCCATATATGGATCCGGATCAAATTCTTCCACATTGTATACACCTGCTTTATTCCACATTCCTGTGACAACCATCATTGTTCCTATCATTGCAGGAACTCCTGTTGTATATGATATTGCCTGTGATTCAACTTCCCTGTAACATTCCTGATGGTCACATACATTATAAATATATATTGTCTTTTCTTTTCCATCCTTTCTTCCCCTGAATATACAGCCAATGTTAGTCTTTCCTACTGTTCTTTCTCCCAGCGTAGCAGGATCTGGAAGAAGTTCTTTTAAGAGCTGTATAGGAACAACTTCAACACCATTGACTTTTACAGGGTCAGTTCTTAACATTCCAACATTCTCAAGACATTTCATATGTGTAAGGTAGCTCTGTCCAAATGTCATAAAAAATCTTATTCTTTTAACTCCCGGAATGTTTTTAGCAAGCGATTCTATCTCCTCGTGATGTAAAAGATACATATCCTTCATTCCAACCTGTGGAAAATTATATTCTCTCTTAATAGACATAGCTGGTACTTCTACCCAGTGTCCATCTTCCCAATATGAGCCAGGTGCTGATACTTCTCTTAAATTAATCTCTGGATTAAAATTAGTCGCAAAAGGATAGCCGTGATCTCCGCCGTTGCAGTCAAGAATATCAATTGTGTCTATTTCATCAAAATAGTGTTTAAGTGCATATGCTGAGAATACACTTGTTACACCAGGATCAAAGCCCGTTCCTAAAAGTCCCATTATTCCAGCTTCTTCAAATTGCTTCTTATAATTCCACTGCCAAGAATAATCAAAATAAGCTGAAAAACCTTCTTCCTTACATCTTTTTTCATATATAGCTCTCCACTCAGGATCTTCGGTATCTTCTGCTTCATAGTTAGCAGTATCAATATAATGCACCTTTGTCTTAAGGCAGGCATCCATTATTGTTAAATCCTGATATGGAAGTGCAAGGTTAAGCACTGCCTCTGGTTTATAGCTTTCAATAAGCTTCACAAGTTCTTCTACATTATCTGCATCAACCTTTGCTGTTGTAATTACTGTCTTTGTATCAGGCTGTAATTTATCCTTTAAAGCATCACATTTGCTTTTAGTCCTGCTTGCTATACATATCTCTGTAAATACTTCACTGTTCTGACAGCACTTGTTAATTGCCACTGTTGCAACTCCACCACAACCTATTATTAATACTCTGCTCATAATTATCCTCCATTCTTTAAGCCCTGTTTATTAATTATCTTAACGCTTTCTTTTTAAACACTGTCTATTACTCTTTTCAGGCTTTCTTCTCATTTTCTTCTTCTTCAAGCATCTGCTCTACATAACCCGGAAGCATAAATGCTCCCCTGTGAAGATTAGTTGTATAATATCTTGTCTTTATACCTAACTTCTTCCATTCCTCCGGTCTGAAATCATCAAGCGGATGATATTTCTTGGAAGCAAATCCAAACAGCCAATAGCCTGATGAACAAGTTGGTATATGTGCCTGATATACACGGCTTACAGGAAATGCCTGATATGCCTTTCTGTGCATTTTCACACATTCATCTTTATCTTCTGAATAAAATGGACTTCCATGCTGATATACCATAATGCCATCACTTTTAAGTGCTTTATAACAGCTTCCATAAAATTCTTTGGTGAATAAACCTTCTGTATATCCAAATGGATCTGTCGCATCATTAATTATCAGGTCATAATCACCCGTCTTATTTCTTAAAAATCTTAATGCATCCTGAATATACACATTAACCCTGTCATCATCCAGTCCACAGGTAAGCTCAGGAAAATGCTTTCTACATACTTCAACAAGCATTTCATCCGGTTCAACAACATCTATTCTTTCTATACATTTATAATTGATAAGTTCTCTTGCAACTCCGCCATCGGCTCCACCGATTATTAATACATTCTTTACATCAGGGTGGACTGCCATCGGAATATGGTTACCATCTCATCATATATAAACTCGTCTTTTTCAGAAAATAGTATCTCTCCGTCTAATGCAAGAAATTTACCAAATTCATCTGAAACAAGCACATCAATCCTCTGACAGTCACTCTCCACCGAACACAATTGTTCTTCTATTCTCATTGAAAGCTTCACATTGCTTGTATGAAGCTCTGAAAACCACATCTCCATATTAAATAATCCTCATTTCCTGTATATACTTTCATATGGCTCTTCCACAATTATCTGTCTATACCAGAACCTTTAATTTATTAACGCTCTTGTCTTCTGTTCCCTGCATTGAACAGCCTTTTTCTTTAACATACAGAATATACTGTATAATCTCGTCTGTAATCATCTCTCCCGGTGCTAATATCGGAATTCCCGGAGGATAACACATAACAAATTCTCCTGATATTCTTCCCTCAGTCTTCTCAACTGGCAGGGACTCCTTGGCAGAATAGAAAGCTTCCTGAGGTGATCTGGCTACTATTGGACTTATGAATTCTCCGCTTAACATTCCAGTACTGTCTTTTTTATATATTCTGGCTATATCTGCCAGAGCTCCGACAAGTCTTTCTATATCCTGTAATCTGTCTCCGATAGATATATAAGCAAGGATATTGCTTACATCTCCGAATTCTATCTGGATATCATATTCATCTCTTAACAGATCATATACTTCAATTCCAGCAAGTCCCAATCCAAGCGTATGAACTGACAATTTGGTGACATCATAATCATATACGCTTGTTCCATTAACAAGTTCTTTTCCATACGCATAGTATCCGCCTATTTCATTAATCTCCCTGCGTGCATATTCTGCCATATCCATTACCTTTGCAAATGACTCTTCACCCCTTAAGGCAAGATTTCTTCTTGAAATATCAAGACTGGCAAGCAAAAGATATGAACCACTTGTCGTCTGCGTAAGATTGATAATCTGTCTGACATAATCAGCATTAACACCTTTATTCGTAAGAAGTATCGAACTTTGTGTTAAAGAACCACCCGATTTGTGCATAGATACTGCCGCCATATCAGCCCCTGCTGCCATAGCAGAAACTGGTAATTGCGGCTGGAAATATAAATGTGTTCCGTGTGCCTCATCAGCTAACACTTTCATTCCGTGTTCGTGTGCCAGCTTCACTATTGAACATATATCAGAGCATATTCCATAATATGTAGGGTTATTTACAAGCACTGCAACCGCATCAGGATTTTCTTTTACAGCTTTTCGTACTGACTCCAGATTCATACCAAGTGAAATACCAAGCTGATGATTAACCTCCGGATTAACATATACAGGAATTGCACCGCATAACACTAAAGCATTAATGGCACTTTTATGCACATTCCTTGGAAGTATTATTTTATCTCCTCTCTTACAATTCGATAATATCATCGCCTGCACAGCAGATGTCGTTCCACCTACCATAAGAAATGCGTTCTCTGCACCAAATGCCCTGGCCGCTAATTCTTCTGCATCCCTTATAACTGATACCGGATGACACAGATTATCTAATGGCTTCATAGAATTAACATCTATTCCAACACATTTTTCTCCTAATAATTCCACTAATTCAGGATTGCCCCTTCCTCTTTTATGACCCGGAACATCAAATGGTACTACTCTTTTTCTTCTAAGCTTTTCCAGCGCTTCATATACTGGTGCTCTTGTCTGATCATTAGACATCTCCCTTACCTCACATACATTAAAAATAATTTCTTTAAGCACTGCCAGAAAATTTCCATAATTATGTAAAATCTTATAATTAAACTTC
>ENA-OQDC01001367-OQDC01001367.1-human-gut-metagenome-genome-assembly--contig:-NODE-1367-length-12628-cov-2.292697_pt1 | contig 12628 bp, 11 predicted proteins | sample MGYA00242770_ERZ504601 | MGnify/ENA primary metagenome ERZ504601 (study PRJEB26092, sample SAMD00036305) | human gut metagenome | host: Homo sapiens | study: EMG produced TPA metagenomics assembly of...
ATGGCTACCCGTCTGGGAGCTGATTTGAATGAAATGTATGAACTGGCAGCCAAAGGACAGCCTCTGGCTATCAGCGCCATGTGTACGGTTTTTGCAGAATCAGAAGTTATCAGCCACATCGGCTCCGGTGAGAAACGTGAAGATATCGCGGCCGGTGTCATTCACTCCGTTGCCAACCGGGTTGCTAATCTGGCAGCACGCTTCGGTGTTGAAGAAAATATTGTTCTCACCGGCGGTCTCTGTGAAAGTCCTTATTTTATTCAGACACTTTCCGACAAACTCGAACACAAGGTTGAAACCGACGCATTTGCCAGATATGCCGGTGCTCTGGGTGCCGCACTGACAGCTGCCAAAAGGAGGGATTTAGCATGATTTATCTGGATTCATCGGCCACTTCATTTCTAAAGCCGCCTCAAGTGGCGGAAGCCGTCTTTCGCTCTTTTAATACCATCGGCAATGCCGGTCGAGGCGCTCATGCCCCGACCCTGAACGCCTCCCGGCTTATTTATGATACCCGCGAAAAACTGGCCGCACTCTTTGGCACACCGGACCCATCCCGCATTGCTTTTACATGCAATGCCACGGAAGCCCTGAACATTGCCATTCATGGCGCTATCCATCCCGGTGACCATGTTATCACAACCGCATGCGAACACAATTCCGTCCTTCGTCCACTCTATCTGAAAGAAAAAGAAGGCACTGAACTAACCATTATCCCGGCTGACAAAAAAGGCCGTATCCGGTATGATTTACTGGAATCTTCCGTAAAATCCAACACATCCGCCATCGTCCTGACTCACGCTTCCAATTTATCTGGAAACGTCACAGATTTGGCTTTTGTGTCGAATTTTGCAAAAAAACATGGACTGCTGCTGATTGTGGATGCTTCGCAAACAGCCGGAAGTCTGCCTATCAATGTGGTAAAAATGGGCATTGACATTCTCTGTTTTACCGGACACAAAGGGCTCTTCGGTCCTCAGGGAACCGGCGGTCTCTATGTCCGTGAAGGCTTAACCCTTTCGCCTTTGAAGTCCGGCGGCAGCGGTGTCCACAGTTTCGACAGACAGCATCCGACAGATATGCCCACGGCATTAGAAGCCGGCACATTAAACGGCCACGGTATCGCCGGACTGAATGCCGGATTGGATTATATTCTATCAACTGGTGTCAAAAACATTCATGCCAAAGAGATTTCTCTGGCCCGCCGCTTTGTAAATGGTATTTCCGACATTTCTGATTTGAAACTATACGGTGATATAGATGCACCTCTTCGTACACCGATTATCTCACTGAACATCGGCAATATGAGTTCTGCCTCCGTCAGCGATATTCTCTGGGAAGACTACGAAATCTGTGTCCGTGCCGGTGCCCACTGTGCACCCCTGATGCACAAAACATTTGGCACAGAGAAACAGGGGGCCGTGCGTTTCAGCTTTTCATGTTTTAACACCGAAGCTGTAAATTGATACGGCTAATTCGGGCAATTGCATGAAATCGCAGAATAACTTTATTTTTTAAACATGTCTTTGGCAAAAAATGCAATAACTTTATAAACCGGGTTCTCCATATGACGAACCACCTGTTTTAATTCTTTGCGGACAGCAATCCCCTGCGGACAATGCTGTTCGCATTTGCCGCATTGTCTGCACAAAGACGCATTGGTTCGTTCTGCCCTGAAAGTCGTACACATCAGATACTCCCGCATCCCTGTAAAAAAGTTATCTGTATAACGCACATTATAGCATCTAAATGCCCCTGGGATATCAACGCCATATGGGCAGGGCTGACAATAACCGCAACCGGTACAAGGTACTTTCATCTTCTCATTCACAGCATTTCTGACATCTTCAAACATCGCACCATCGGTTTCTGTCATTTCTCCGACTTTCACTGTATCTGCAATCCGTATATTTTCCTGAATCATTGCCATGCTGTTCATGCCGGACAGCACAACACTAATCTCCGGCTGATTCCAGAGCCAGCGAAGCCCCCATTCTGCCGGACTGCGCTTCGGTTCGGCTGCCGCAAACAAATCCTTAGCCTTTTTCGGCAAACCGTTGACCAGCCTGCCGCCCCTCAGTGGTTCCATGATAATCACCGGAACGCCCTTTTTCGCTGCATAAGCAATGCCCTCCGCACCGGCCTGGTTGTGAATATCCATATAATTATACTGGACTTGACAAAATTCCCAATCATAGGCATCCAAAAGCGCCATAAAATTCTGACTGTTGCCGTGGTAGGAAAATCCAATCCGACGTATCTGCCCATTTGCCTTTTTCTCATTGATCCAGTCAAGAATCCCCATCCGGACTAATTTCTTCCAGATATGCACATCCGGCAGCATATGCATCAGATAGTTATCCACATAATCCGTCTGCAAACGCTTTAGTTGTTCACAAAAAAGCTTCTCCAACTCATCTATAGAGTGAATGAGATAGTGCGGCATCTTTGTGGCAATCTGAATCTGCGCCCGCCAGTGATTCTTTGCCACCAACTCTCCAAGCACCTTTTCATTGCCGCGATAAATGTAAGCCGTATCAAAATAATTCACGCCATGCGCAATGGCATAGGCCAGCTCCCGCTCTGTTTCCTCCATATCCACACTGCCACCCTTTTTCGGGAACCGCATACACCCAAACCCAAGAATCGACCAGTCATTTTGTCTATACTCCATTCAAAATCCTCCATCAACTTATCAATAAAACAGCATCCGACACCGCCCAGGTATCAACTACATCATAAGCGCCTGCCGGAAATCAACCGTACATACAACCTTTCATAAGCCATATTATCACACTATTATATCAGATATTCCCTCCATCTAAAGCATTTCTTAACCATTTCTTAACAGTTTTTCGCCCTTCATTCAATGCCATGCTATTGAATTTTCCATCTGGAAATGCTATACTCTAACATGCTTACATTATATTTAAATCTTTATAATGAAATATTAACCTATTCAACCTACAAATACATATTTTAGGTCTTTCGCCAGTTGCGAAACTCAGCTTCCTTGGATAAAATCTGCTAATCAGCAGATTTTTCAAAGCACCTGAAGTTTCGCACCCTCCAAAGAAAAAGGAAAATCGCATGACTTATACAGAACAATGTGTCCCCCTGATTCGACATATTCACTGTGCTATGGAAACAGAAGCCAACAACAAGCTCCGTGAAATGGATCTGACGGTTTCTCAGATTTATCTGCTCCAGGCGCTGAATCATGCCCCTGATGGTACGCACACACTTACACTTAAAGCACTTGAAAAACAGCTGCAGATTGGACAGTCCACCACCGTCGGTCTTGTTAAACGGCTGCAGAAGAAAGATTTTGTCACCTGTACCCAAAGCATTGATGACAAGCGCATCAAAATTGTTGCATTAACTGTGGCAGGAAAGAATATTTGCAGCAATGCAGAAGCCCATATGACGCATGTCTTCGACCATATGTCAGAAGGCCTCTCTGAAAATGAGAAAAAAACTCCTGCTCACGCTTTTGGACCCGCGTCCAACAGAATCTGATTCCACACCAGGATTCACAAATGGATCCCGAAAGTTAAAAGATATAGGAGTCTTATCATGTCTAATCTTACTACAAATGATACACAGCTTTTCGTTGGTATTGATGTAGGTTCCACAACCACCAAAATCGTTGCCATCAATCCCGAAAAGCATGAAATTTTATTATCTGATTATAAGCGCCACAACGCAGCCCAGGCCCAGAGTGTACAGGATGCCCTGGCATTTTTTGAGGATAAATTTCCAAATGCCCATATCCGTCTGGCCCTGACAGGCTCCGGTGCCAAGCATCTGGCTGAAGCCCTTGGCTGCTGCTATATTCAGGAGGTTGTTGCCAATTCCATCGCCCTCCAGAAAGAATATGACAATGTGGGAACCGCCATCGAACTGGGCGGTCAGGATGCAAAGATGATTTTTCTTCCGCCGTGACCCGGCCACACAGACACTGAATGTGGCGGATATGCGTATGAACGGCAGTTGTGCCGGCGGCACAGGCGCTTTTATCGATGAAATTGCTTCTATACTAAAAGTACCTGTAGAAGAATTCAATGAACTGGCTGCTCAGGGCAGCTGCATTTATGATATTTCCGGCCGCTGTGGTGTTTATGCCAAGACAGATATCCAGCCCCTGCTGAATCAGGGTATTTCCCGCCAGGATCTGGCACTGTCTTCTTTCCACGCTATTGCCAAACAGACCATCGGCGGTCTGGCTCAGGGTCTGGATATCCAGAAACCTGTTGTTTTTTGAGGGTGGTCCGCTGACCTTTAATCCAACACTGGTAAATGTTTTTGCAAAACGTCTGGGCCTCACACCAGAGGAAACACTGCGTCCGACCCATCCTGAGATTATGATCGCCTATGGCGCAGCTCTTTCTCTGGACGGTATGTTTGCAGGCAATTCTTCATGGTATATGCCAAAACATTATCTTGAGCTGTTGGAGAATCCGGAACTTCGTGCCCATTTGCAAGCTTTTGCAGATGGTCCGCTGTTTTTCGAATCTGAAGAAGAACATCGTGCATTTAATGAACGTCATCAACTCCCGGGATTTACACCTTATGTACCGCAAAAGGGCGAAACGGTCCATGCTTATCTTGGCATTGATTCCGGCAGTACGACCACGAAATTTGTGCTGATGGATGAGGATGAAAATATTCTCGATTCCTTTTTATGCACCAAATGAAGGTGATCCGCTGACTATTGCCAAGACAGCCTTGTTGACCATCCATGACCGCTACGAAAGGCTGGTGCCAAACTGGATATCATTGCCGCAGGTACAACAGGCTACGGCGAACTGCTGTTTTCAAAGCTTCAGCACAGAATGCCATGTTGTGGAAACCGATTGCCCACGCCCGGGCTGCCGACAAGTATATCAAAGATGCCACATTATCCTTGATATCGGCGGTCAGGATATGAAAGCCATCTGGATCGACAACGGCATTATCACCAATATTGTTGTCAACGAAGCCTGCTCCTCAGGCTGCGGTTCCTTCCTTGGAAAACTTTGCTTCATCTTTACATATTCCTGTGGAAGAAATTGCCGAAGCCGCCTTTTTCATCCAAACATCCGGCTTCTCTTGGCAGCCGCTGTACGGGTTTTCATGAACAGCAGCATTGTCACGGAGCAGCGAAACGGCAAACAATCTGCAGATATTATGGCCGGCCTGTGCCGTTCCATCATTGAAAATGTTTTTACAAAGGTTATCCGAATCTCCAATTTGGACAGTCTGGGCGACAAGATTGTTGTCCAGGGCGGTACATTCAGAAATGATGCCGTACTTCGTGCCCTTGAGCAGTACACCGGTCGTGAAGTCATCCGTGCCCCTTATCCCGGCATTATGGGTGCCATCGGCGCTGCTCTCATTACTAAGAAACGCTTTGAACAGAATCACCCAGCCAAAACATTTATCGGCATTGACGGTGTGGCTGATTTTTCCTATACACAAGAAGCCAACGCCCCTTGCCCGTTCTGTGCCAACCATTGTAAACGAACCATTGTCCGTTTTTTCCAACGGCAATTCCTGGGTAACCAACAACCGGTGCGAACGCGGCGAAATCCTCGGTGATCCGAAGGATGCTTCTGTCCGACAGCAGCTTGCAGATGCAAAGAAATCCCGTGAACAGACACCAAATCTCTTCAAACTTCGACAGGAACTGCTGTTTAAAGACTACCCTTATCCGAAAGCTGCTAAAGAACGTGACATCACCATCGGTCTGCCCCGGGTGCTTTCCTATTGGGAAACCATGCCATTCTGGACCACCTTCTGGCGTGCTCTGGGATTTAAGATTCAATTGTCCGATCTGAGCACACGCAAAATTTACGAAGACGGACTGTCCGCAGTCACTTCCGATACCGTCTGCTTCCCAGCTAAAACTGGTACACGGTCATCTGCGCAATCTGGTAAAAAAAGGTGTGGATCGTATTTTCATGCCATCCATCACAACAGTAACCTCTGAAAATACAGAGAGCACCAGCGAATCTATGTGTGCCATCGTCAAAGGCTATCCGATTGTCATCCGTAACTCCGATAACCCTGAAAAGCGTTGGCATATACCATTTGACGCACCACTTTTCCACTGGTACAAGCGCGAGGACAGAAACCGTCAGCTCACCGGCTATATGGAGAAGACTTTCGGCATTTCCCCGGCAGAAACCCGACAGGCCATTAACGTCGCCGATGCCGCTGAAAAACAGTTTCATGATGAAATGCATCGGGCAGGAAAAGCTGTTCTTGATGAAGTCACTGCCAATGGCAGCTATGCTGTTATTCTAGCCTCAAGGCCATATCAGAACGATGCCCTCGTGAACCATGACCTTCCGGAAATGTTTACAAGTCTCGGCATTCCGGTGCTGACGGCAGATTCTCTGGAAGAAGCCGACCATGTGGATTTGAGCATGAGCCGACTGGATATTGTCAATAATTATCATGCCCGCATGCTATCCACTGCTATTCTGGCTGCCAGAAATCCACATCTGGAATATGTGCAGATTGTCAGCTTCGGCTGCGGACATGACGCTTACCTTTCCGATGAAATCATTCGCCTGATGAAGGAAATTTCCGGCAAGACACCGCTGGTTCTGAAACTGGACGAAAGTGATATCCAGGGTCCGCTGCGTATCCGTGTCCGTTCTTTTACAGAAACGGTCAGCATGAACCATGCCATTCATCCGAAACTGGATATTCACCCGTTGGAAGACCCTTACCCGGTGAAATTCACCAAAGAAGACTGCCGCAAAAAGATTGTTCTTGTTCCGAATACCTCCCATGCTTTCTGTCGAATTATGTCAGCCGCCATGCGAGGACAGCATATTCAGGCAGAACCACTGGAAATCGGCCGTGAAGAAGCCATCCGCCTTGGCAAACAGTATGTCCACAACGACATCTGTTTCCCTTGTCAGATTGTGATCGGTGAAGCACTGGCTGCATTAAAGAGCGGCAAATACGACGGCAAAGAAGTGGCCATCGGTATGGGCAAATATATCGGCGACTGTCGTCTGACCCATTACAGTGCCCTTCTTCGCAAAGCCCTTGATGACGCCGGATTCCATGATGTGCCGATTCTGACCAACGATGATGTAGACTACCACAATATGCATCCCGGCTTCCGAATGAGCCTTGGTTCCGCCATCCGTCTGGCTTTTGCTCTGCCTGTGATTGACGTACTGGAAGAACTGCTGCGCAAAATCCGACCTTATGAAAAAGTGGCCGGCAGCACTAACCGTGCTTTTGAAAAAGGTATGGATGCCATTGTGGAAGGCCTTGAGCTTCACGGTATCAGCGGTCTGAAAAAAGGCTTTAAAAAGGCTATTGACCTGATGAACCAAGTAAAATATGACCGCACCAACCGTCGTCCGCGGGTCCTGATTGTCGGTGAATACCTGTTGAACTTCCATCCGGGTGCCAATCACGATATTGAAGATTATCTGGAACATAACGGCTTCGAAATCATTGAAGCCCACATGACAGACGTCATCCAGAAATCCTATTTCTATCTGGATGCGCAGATTAAAGAATATAAATTAAAGAAACCTTTAAACAAAAAAATCTGGTTTTCGACAGTAGACACTGTTTTCGACATGGCCCACAATATGGCAGATGCTATCGCCAAAAAGCATCCCCTCTATACACCAGCCTGCCGAATGCCTGACCTTGTCAAAGCCAGCGACCCGATCATCAATCATACATTTGATGCCGGCGAAGGCGTCCTGATTCCGGGAGAAATCCTGCACCATGCCAAAGACGGCTGCCGTTCCTTTGTCATCCTTCAGCCATTTGGCTGCCTGCCAAACCATGTTGTAGGCCGAGGCATCAGCAAACGCCTAAAAGAAATGTACCCGGATGCACAGATCCTGCCATTGGACTATGATCCGGATGTCAGCTTTGCCAACATCGAAAACCGACTGCAAATGCTGATTATGAACGCAAAAAGCGGAAATATTAAGGATAAAAATTAATATTTTATAGCATATATTCGTTGATTTTTACACGAATATATGCTAATTCTAATGTCTTTTAACTGTCTCTTTTGAGGCGCATATCTTATCCGCCATACATAGAATCCAGCTCTCCCGATATTTCGGCGGGACTGGATTCAGCGGAAACATATGCTTTCGTATCATGTCCTGCTCAATCTCATTCAATTCAAAATCCCGCCTGGCATTCTTCAAGGCGTCTCCCGCGTGGGTAACGCCATGCCATTTATGACTTTCATCCGGTATATGCCAATCGTATAAGAAATAATCATGCAGGAGGGCACCTCTCACCAGAGAACGCATATCCACTTCTCCCGGAAAATATTTCGCAATTCTCAGACACATTCTGGCCACCGCCAGGGAATGTTCATACACCGACATTCTGCCATGCTGCCTGAAATTTTTCTCCGACTGCATACCTGGTGAGGCCAGAATGTCCTGACCATATAAATGTATTAAACGCTCTAAAGCATCGTCTTCATCTGAGATTCCATTATTTCTATCTAATTCGATCGTTGTTATCGCCCCTTAATTTACCTCTTCACATATATAAATTCTATAAAAATGGCAGACGCACCTTACAGAAGCGGCGCAAATAATCTCAGAATACACTGCCCAATTCTCAATGCTGTTGAACGATGGCTTCGATATTGCTCTGTCACTTCATGACATTCTTCAAAAAGATGGTCGAAGTCCGCCTTCACACCCGCAACTGCGTCCTTATGATAAAAGCTGCCGCATTTTCAAAGTGATGATATAAACTTCTGTAATCCAGATTGATGGTACCCACAACCGCTGCCTTATCATCCGATACGCACTGCTTGGCATGGCAAAATCCCGGCGTATACTCAAAATCCGCACACCCTTTTTTACCAGTCTGTTGTAATAAGAACGTGTTGCCTGATAAACAAACTTCTTGTCCGGTATGCCCGGTGTGATAATCCGCACATCCACTCCTCTTCTGGCTGCCAGAGTAAAAGCCTTTTTCATTTCATCACTGATCAGCAGATACGTGTAATGAAATACGCATATTCCCGTGCACTGTTCAAAACATTCATATAAACATTTTCTCCGGTATGCTCATCGTCCAGTGGATTGTCTGCATAAGGCTGTACATAGCCTGTCTGCTTTGCTGTATATGTAATCTCCGGAAAATATGCCGTATAATCCGTGTCCGTCTTCTTAATGGCATTCCACATTTCAAGAACATAACTGTAAGACTCCGTACAGCATCTCCTTCCATCCGCACACCGGTATCTTTACCAAAGGCCATAAGGATGGGTAATATTGAAATATTCATCCGACCAGATTGTAGCCGCCGGTAAAACCAACCTGTCCATCAATGACCGTAATCTTTCTGTGATCCCTGTTATTCATAAACATATTGACGAAAGGCACAATCTTATTGAAAATTCGACACTGAATACCTTGGCTTTCCATCTGTTTGACAAAATCCGTATTGATAAAGCCCATACTGCCAACATCATCATAAATCAGACGGACTTCCACACCTTCCTTTGCCTTCTCAAAGAGAATACTTTTCATGCCCGCAAAGGACTGCGCATCCTCAATGGCATGGTATTCCATAAAAATAAATTTCTTCGCTTGCTTCAATGCTTCCTTCTGAGCTTCAAAGCCATCAACCGCTTCAGGATAAAATTCCAGATCCGTGTTGTCATACACCGGATATCCCGCCGAATGACTGATATAATGCGCCATATTAGCTGTCTGCCTGTCCTCATCCGACATTTTCTGCAAAATATCTTCTTTATCCGGCAATAAAGGCGTCAATTCTGACTGCAATGCCTGAAAATGTTTGCGGATACCGATATTCACTCCGGAATGCCCGCATAACAGGTAAATACCGACACCGGCCACCGGAAATGCCATGATCAAAATCATCCAGGGCATCTTCATGGCGGAATTCATATCCCGGCCATATATTTTAATAACCACAATCAATGCAATCGCACTGGATACCAATGAAATTCCAGTGGAATACTTATTAAGCCTGACAAACAATTCAATAAGCCAGACAACCTGTATCAATATCAGCAGCGCAGTAATAAAAATACGGCCGATACTTGTTTTTTACAGCACCCTTTTGTTCTTCTCTCACTTTATCTCTTCTTTCTTATAAAAACTCTACGCTGCCGTCTTCAATGTGATACATGGCGCCAACGACTCTCAACCCTTCCTGCTCCTCAATCTGCTGAATATCCAGACTATGTTCAATCAAAGCTACACTGCGTTTCACATTCAGACAGCAAGCTTTGTAATCATCGGTTTCATCACCGATCGCCAGCTTAATCTCATCTGTAATAAACTTAATATACCCTTCCGGATCACTGTTGATGGCTGCATCAACTGCACCGCAATGAGTATGCCCCAGCACAACAACCACAGGACTTCCCAGATGTCCGGCCGCATATTCAATGCTACCCAGCTGATGGTCATCAATGACGTTGCCCGCCACACGAATCACAAAAAGCTCACCCAGACCCGTCGAAAAAATCGTCTCCGGAATCACTCTGGAATCCGAACAAGTCACAATAATCGCATGGGGATGTTGACCGTGCTCATAAGTAAACTTGCGCAGGGCCGCTGACACATTGCCACTGTTACTGTTCATCAGCAAATACCGCATGTTGCCTGACTTTAACTTCTCAATCGCCTCATCGGCTGTCATAATCATATGATGGATCATCGCTAAAACCTCCTGTCTATCACCGGGACTGCTCTGGTCCCTTAGCTTTCTTATGAACCGTCGTATCTAACTTTTATAGTATATCTTAGCATTATTGGAGATTCAGCTCAACCCAAAAGTACCTGTGAAGACGACATTTTTACCATATTGTTGCCAGAATGTCCAAACATTAAAACCCCTGCCTTTATTTCCGACTCTCCATCCCGCCTACGTCTGCCGTGCAGATGATAATTATTTCTGCACATAAAAAACAGCAGAGACTCTTTTTCCTTCTCTATTCCGCTCTGCCTGTGACTTACCTCTGAAAACGTTTCGCAATGAGCGTGTTTTCAGAGGTAAATCACAGGCAGAAGTGGATTCAGGGTACTTGAAGTCTCCGCCTATATGGTTTTATGGAAGTAAATAACTATAATCTGTGCAAACAGCTTCGATAACTTTCAGCAGGCCGAATGGCACGCTGCTTTCCTGTCCTTTTGTCCAGGTTGTTTCTTTTCCGAAGAAACGAATCTTCGCTGTAACTGCTTCTTTGTCTATAACGGCAAATCCATCGTTCTTGCTGTCAGCCATATCGGCTTCTTTGGCAAATAAAGTGAATTTGTCAAGGTATGGTGCACTTGCGTATGGGCAGAAGCTCTTGCAGTTGCCGCATTCGTTGCACATGTAGTCTACGTGGATGACCTGTGCTTTTGCCATACCAGGTACCTTGATTGAGATGTTGGCTCTGTTCGGGCATACATCTACACAGTTTTCGCATACGGTTGAACAGCCAAGGCAGCGTTCGGATTCCGGTTTGTCACCCGGTTCAGCCAGAATACCCTTCTTCGCATAGATGGAAACCGGATCTGCTGCGATGTCACAGCTGCCTGAGATTTCACGGCCGCAGATAGCTTCTGCTGCTGTGATGGCCTGAGCCATTGCTTTGACAACGATGGATGGGCCATACAGACCATCACCGATGACATATACATTTTCTACACTTGATTCCAGAGTCGGGCTGACTTTCACGCGGCCTCTGTCATCTACCTGAAGACCATTCGCTTCATAGAAATCTGTCGGCACTTTTTCACCAACAGCTGCGATCACGCGGTCTGCAGGTACAGCCACTGTTTCATCCGTCTCAACAATGCCTGCACGACCGGATGCATCCAGTTCACCAAGCTTCATGACACGGCAGATCAACTGACCATTTTCCAGTTTCTCAGGTGCCAACAGTTCTCTGAACTCTACACCATCTTCTACAGCCAACACTAATTCATGTTCATCAGCAGGCATGTAGCGTTTTGTTCTTCTATAAACAAGATACACATGCTCAACACCATCACAGCGTTTTGCTGCACGAGCTGTATCCATCGCTGTATTGCCGCCACCGATGACAACCACATTCTTGCCGATGGCCATCTTGCCATTTGTGCGATTGTAATCTTCAAGGAATGCCAGTGCATTCTGTGCTTCACCGCCCTCAAGCTTGAGTTCACCGCGTTTGTAAGCACCAACAGCAAGAATTACGCTGTCATATTCTTTCTTCAAAACATCTACGGCAGGTGCTTCTGTGTTATATAAAACTTTCACGCCTAATTTTTCAAGTAAAGCAGCATCCTTTGCAATGACACTGTCATCAATTCGGAAGTTAGGAATGATATGCGCTGACAACACCACCCAGGCGTTCACGTTTTTCATAAATTGTTACCTTTGCGCCAAGTCTTGCCAGATAGTAAGCCGCTGCCATACCTGCAGGACCACCGCCCACGACAGCAACACTGCCGCTGTAATCACCAGTTACAGATACGCAGTCTATAATAGCATCCATAGCCTGCTCAGCACATTCCAGTTTTGTATTTCTGATCTGCACGGATTTCTCATAGAAATTACGTGTACAATAACCCTGACAAGGATGGGAACAGATGGTACCAGTCATCAAATGGCAGTGCATTTC
>ENA-OQDC01001368-OQDC01001368.1-human-gut-metagenome-genome-assembly--contig:-NODE-1368-length-12625-cov-4.539526_pt1 | contig 12625 bp, 13 predicted proteins | sample MGYA00242770_ERZ504601 | MGnify/ENA primary metagenome ERZ504601 (study PRJEB26092, sample SAMD00036305) | human gut metagenome | host: Homo sapiens | study: EMG produced TPA metagenomics assembly of...
CAACGGCCAGATTAACCTGTGGCTCCAGAACGGTGCAAGCTGGACCAACGAAGTACACGGTTCCACCGAAAAGGATTGGAAGGGCAATTCCTTGTTTAACGGCAGCCATGTAACCAGCTTTGCAGGCGGTGCGAACGCAGCAGCTGCCGGCAATATTTATCAAAGGACAGCAACGCACTGACTATTGATAACTATAGCGGCAACACCAATATCTTCTATGAGCATGCAGGCGACGGCGTAACCTTCAATGCAGGCGATACTATTATCAAGCATGCGGAAAAGGATTCCGTTGTAAACCTGATTACCAGCAATAAGGGCCTGAGCATCAATGCCGAAACCATTAACGATACACTGAGTGCTTTGGCAGGCAAGCTGACCTACACCAATTATAAGGACGGCGAAAGAAATCTTGACGGCAAGGTGAAGATTGCCGGCGGACTGACCAGCGACAGTGTAACGGTTGCGGCAGGCGATATTCTCTTCAGCAGCAGCGACGGCAAGGGCAACGGCGTTGCTAATCTGAACGTTCAGGCTCCCGACCATCAGTCTTCCACCAGCTTCGGCAGCACTCTGACCGGTGATACCGAGGAGGACCTGGAATATGTACTCGGCGGCGTAGTTAAGGACGGCAGCTATAAGTTTACCGAAAATACTACTATCAATGTAAACGGCAAGGATGCAAGAGGCATGGATTTTGCCGAGGGTACTGTTGTTGATGCCAACGGCAAGACCTTGACCATCAACGTAACCGACGGCACCAAACTGAATGCAGGTATTTCCCAAATCAAAAATGTTGACAGCCATGTTAAGGCTGACAAGATTGTTATTAAGCTCGACAGCAAGGATGCAAGCGGCACAACACATGCAATCCATCAGGATAAGGGCAACCTGACCATTGACGGTGATGTAGATATTGATATTACCGGTCAAAGACATACTGTTGGTGTATACAGCCATGCAGGCAGCACCACTATCAACGGCAACGTGAAGGTAGTGCTGGACGGCAACCACGGCGGCTTTGCCGAATACGGTGCGGCAGGCATTTATGCACACGCAAATTATGGTGGTGCAGTAGGCGGCACGATTAACGTAAACGGTAATGTAGATATCTCCGGCGTAGGCAACGGCCTGTTTGCCAACATCGGCGGCGGCACCATCAACGTCAACGGCGGCAGAATTAATATTATTGATGACAATACCGATACTGGCTACAGCGCAATTTATTCCACCTGCGGTGCCATCAACATGAACACCGTTAAGGATGAAAAGGGCAATGTAATCGGCGCAGGCAATAACAAGGTTGATATTACCGGTAACGTGGTAGTATCCGTAGGCGCAGTAAACTATGTTGACTGCTATGAATATTCTCTGGTAAACTTGGGCCTGACCACTAAAGATTCCCAACTGACCGGTGTTATTTATAACGAATTCCCTGAAGGCGGCAAGACAGCTTCTCAGGGTGGCAACAAGAAGCTGTTTACCGGCGAAGCAAATCTGTGGCTGCAGAACGGTGCAACCTGGACCAACGAGCAGCAGGGTACTCTGGCCAACGTATATCAGGGTGAAAAATTCACTGGCAGCCATGTTGCTAAGCTGACCGGCGGTGCAACCGCAGAAGCTGCAGGCAACATCTACCAGAAGGAAAACGGTGCGCTGACCATTGATAATTACAGCGGCAACACCAATATCTTCTACGAGCATGCAGGCGACGGCGTAACCTTCAATGCAGGCGATACCGTTATCAGACATGCGGAAAAGGATTCCGTAGTTAACCTGATTACCAGCAACAAGGGCATGAGCCTTAATGCCGATACCATTAACAATACACTGAATGCACTGGCAGGCAAGCTGACCTACAGCAACTATGCTAAGGGCGAAAGAAACCTTGACGGCAAGGTTAAGATTGCCGGCGGTCTTGACTAGCGACAGCGTAACCATGGCTGTAGGCGACATCCTCTTCAACGAGGCTGACGGCAAGGGCAGCGGTGCTGAGCTTATTACCGTTCCGAGTGCTCCGGAAACTCAGGTTTCCACCAGCTTTAATACTACTCTGACCGGTGACACCGACAAGGATCTGGAATATGTACTGGGCGGCGCAGTTAAGGACGGCAGCTATAAATTTACCGAAGCAACCTCCATCAACGTAAGCGGTGAAGGTGCTAAGGGCATGAATCTTGTTAAAGGCACAACCGTTGATGCAAGCGGCAAAACCCTGACCGTCAACGTAACTGATGCAAGCAAGGGCAATGCAGGTATTTCTCAGGACGTAGACGTGAACAGCACTATTAAGGCTGACAAGCTGGTTATCAAGCTCGACAGTGAAAAGAGCGGTAAGGGTGCACAGGCTATCCGTCAGGATAAGGGCAACCTGACCATTGACGCTAATGTAGATATTGATGTTAAGGGCGATAACTCTACCATGGGCATTTACAGCCATGCAGGCAGCACCACCGTTAATGGCGATGTTAAGGTAGTACTGGACGGCAAGCGCGGTGGCTTCAACGAGTATGGCGCAGCAGGCATTTATGCACATGCAGGCTACGGCGGAGCAGTTGGCGGTACTGTTAATGTTAACGGCAATGTAGATATTTCCGGCGTGGGCAACGGCCTGTTTGCTAACATCGGCGGTGCAACCATTAATGTTAACGGCGGCAAAATCAATATTGTTGATACCGATAAGAAGAACGGCTACAGCGCAATTTACGCAACCTGCGGTTCCATCAATATGAATACCGTTAAGGACGAAAAGGGCAAGGTAATCGGTGCAGGCAACAACAAGGTTGATATTACCGGTAACGTAGTTGTATCCGTAGGCGCAGTAAACTATGTGGATTGCTGCACCGAAACCGAGGTTAACCTGGGCCTGACTACTAAGGACTCCAAGCTGACCGGTGTTGTCTATAACCAGTTCCCCGAAGGCGGCAAGACCGTATCTCAAAGGGGTGACAGCAAGACCTTTACCGGCGCTGCCAACCTGTGGCTGCAGAATGGTGCAACCTGGACCAACGAGCAGCAGGGTGAATTACCGAGCGTTTGGGGCGGCGAAAAGTTCAAGGGCAGCCGTGTTAATAAGCTGGCAGGCGGTGCAAACGCAGCAGCTGCAGGCACTATCTATCAAAAAGACAGCAACAACCTGACTATTGATAATTACAGCGGTGTTACCAACATCATCTACGCTCATGGCGGTGACGGTACCAACTATGCTGCAGGCGATACCGTTATCAAGCATGCGGAAGCAGGCTCTGTTGTTAATATGATTACCTCCAATCAGGGCGTAACCGATATCGGTGCAGCACTGAACGCATTGGCAGGCAAGCTGACATATTTGAATTATGCAACCGCAAACGGCAGCGAGCGTAACCTGAACGGCTACGTTAAGCTGGCAGGCGGTTTGACCAGCGACAGCGTAACCATGGTAACCGGCGATATCCGCTTCAGCGAAGAAACCGGTAAGGGCAGCGGTACCGATAACATCAAATTTGCCGATGAACCGGACAACCAGACTGCTAAGACCTTTAACTCCACCCTGACAGGCGAAAGACTGAAGGATCTGGAATATGTAATGGGCGGCGTTGTTAAGGACGGCACTTATAAATTTACCGAGAATACTGCTATTAACGTAAGCGGCGAAGGCGCTAAGGGCATGAACTTTGCTAAAGGCACAATCGTTGATGCAAGCGGCAAAACCCTGACTGTCAACGTAACCGATGCCAGCAAGGGCAATGCAGGCATTTCTCAGGATGTAGACGTAAACAGCACTATTAAGGCTGACAAGCTGGTTATTAAGCTCGACAGCAAGAAGAGCGGCAAGGGTGCACAGGCTATCCGTCAGGATAAGGGCAACCTGACCATTGACGCTAATGTAGATATTGACGTTAAGGGCGACAACTCCACCATGGGCATTTACAGCCATGCAGGCAGCACCACAGTTAACGGCGATGTTAAGGTAGTACTGGACGGCAAGCGCGGCGGCTTCAACGAATACGGCGCAGCAGGCATTTATGCACATGCAGGCTACGGCGGAGCAGTTGGCGGAACTGTTAACGTAAACGGCAATGTAGATATTTCCGGCGTAGGCAACGGACTGTTCGCTAACATCGGCGGTGCAACCATTAACGTTAACGGCGGTAAAATTAATATCGTTGATACCGATAAGAAGAACGGCTACAGCGCGATTTATGCAACCTGCGGTGCCATCAACATGAATACCGTTAAGGATGCAGCAGGCAAGGTAATCGGCGCAGGCAACAATAAGGTTGATATTACCGGTAACGTAGTTGTATCCGTAGGCGCAGTAAACTATGTGGATTGCTGCACCGAAACCGAGGTTAACGTTGGCCTGACCACTAAGGACTCCAAGCTGACCGGTGTTGTATATAACCAATTCCCCGAAGGTGGCAAAACCGTATCTCAAAGAGGCGACAGCAAGACCTTTACCGGCGCTGCCAACCTGTGGCTGCAAAACGGCGCACTCTGGACCAACGAGCAGCAGGGTGAATTACCGAGCGTATGGGGCGGCGAACAGTTCAAGGGCAGCTTTGTTACTAACCTGGTTGGCGGCACCAATGCTGATAACGCAGGCCAGATTTACCAGAAGGACAGCAACAATCTGACCATTGACACTCTGTCCGGCAGCATCAGAGTTATTTATGACCATGAATTCGAAGATGCAGAAACCCGCGCAGCAGGCGACAAGAAGATTGTTTATAAAGCAGGCGACACTGTAATCAACAATGCTAAGGACGGCAGCCAGGTTATTATGGCAACCGGTTCCAACGGCATCAACACCTTCGATAAGGATTCCGTTGAGGATGCATTCAAGGGACTGGCCAACAAGCTCATCTACAAGGATGCAGAAAAGAACCCCGGCAACCTGAAGGCTGAGCTGCAGCTCGGCGGCGGTCTGACCGGTTCCAATGTAAGCTGGAGCGGCGATATTGAATGGGACGGCAACAACGGCTCCTACAAGCTGGATTCCGCAGAGCAGAGTATTAAGCTGCTGTACGATGAGGATGCGGTAAGTAAGGATACCCGTGCTGCTATTATGAGCGGTATGGTTGGCTGGCGTAATGCTGCAACCGACACCTACAGAGCTCGTGCCGGTGCATACGGCGAAGATAACCAGGGCGTTTGGGCAAGAACCTGGGGTGGCCAGAATAAATATACCGGCAACAATACCTCCTTCAAGAACAGCTACTGGGCAGGTCAGGTCGGCTACGACAAGACCTTGGCTAACGGCTGGAATGTCGGCGTAGCCTTTGACTACATGACCGGCGATGATTCCTACTATGCAGGCAGCGGCGATACTAAGACCTACACCTTGGGCCTCTACGGCAGTAAGGAACTCAGCAACAACGAATTCATTGACCTGACCGCTAAGGTTGGCAGAGTTTCCAATGATTTCGAAACCAAGGATATCCTTGGCAGAACCGTTAAGGGTGACTACAAGGCTAACGGCTTCAGCTTCTCCGGCCAGTACAGCAAACGCTTCGGCAGTGAAGCAGCAGGCTACATTGAGCCTCAGGCACAGCTGACCATCGGCAGACTGGGCAGCTGCGACTTTGACAGCACCGGCACTCTGGAAGGCCACATTTCTCAGGATGCCTTCACCAGCATTGTGGGCAGACTGGGTATCGAAGCAGGTCAGGCAAGTGAGCATGGCAGATACTTTGCTCGTCTGAGCCTGTCCCATGAATTTGCCGGTGACGTAGATACTCACTTCAGCGACAGCTCCGCAAGCATGACCAGAGAGTTCAACCTCGACGGCACCTGGTGTGACCTGACTGTCGGCGGTACCTATGACCTGAACGACAAGGTTTCCTTCTATGGTGATGTAACCAAGACCTTGACCGGCGATTACAAGCAGGATTGGAAGGTTAATGCCGGCTTGAGATTCACTTTCTAAAATAATTTTGCAGGCGGGGGCTTCATGCCCCTGCCAATCATAAAATTAATCAGTGACAGGAGATAGAAAATAATGGCTGAAGAAATTAAAGATACCGAAGTTAAAGAAGAAGCTGCGGAAGTAACCAAAGCAAAGGCAGAAGAAACCTTGGCAATGAAAAAGCTCACTGCTTTAAAGGAATTTGCCGATGCACACGAAATCAGCGGCCTGCAATATCTGCAAATTAATGAAGAAAACCTGCTTATCAACACCAGACTGCTGGTTGAAGGCCAGACCTTGCCCCTGTTTATCGTGGTAAACAATTCCGTTTACACCTATTTGCAGGCACATCTGGTAACTCTTACCGAGGAAAAGAAGGCTGCAACCTTAAGCTATCTGAACGAGCTGAACAACGAATTCAACATGCTTAAATACAGCATCAATCCGCAGGGCAACGTAATTCTTACCTTCAGTATTCCCGCAGGCGACGATAAATTCGACCCGGCATTGGTATTTGCCCTGGTTGACCAGCTGAAAGCACATTTGGATACGCATTATTCCGCTCTGATGGAAAAAATCTGGAGCAAATAATTTTTGATTGTTGAGAAGGTATATCGATGATGAGAAACTCTTATAAAAAGAAATTTTGTCTGGCAGCAGCAAGCTCCATAATGGCTATGAGCTTTGCCGGTTATGCTTTTGCTGCCGATGCTACGGCAGATGATGCGGATACTATGGAGTTTACGCTTGACTCTATGGTTGTAACCGCAAGCCGTATCCCAACAAAAATCACCGAAGCTAAGGCCGATATCAGCGTTATTACGCGTAAGGATATCGAGCAGATGCATATGAGCAGCGTGGAAGAGGTACTGCGTACCGTTCCCGGCGTACAGTTCATGAACTACGGCGGCAACGGCGGCATGAACGCTAACATGAGCGGTATCCGTATCAACGGCAGTAAGGAAGTTGTCGTTCTGGTTGACGGTGTCCGTGTGAACGAATTCCAGGGCAGCGATTCCGGCTACTTCTTTGCGGCTTTGACCAATAATACGGATAATATCGAACGCGTTGAAGTACTGCGCGGCGGTGCCGGTACGCTTTATGGCAGCGGTGCTAAGGGCGGTGTTATCAATATCATTACCCGCAAAATCAACGATAACAAAACCAGCATTGATGTTTCTGCCGGCAATTTCAGCACCAGACAATATAAGCTGAATACCCAAGGCCGTCAGGGCAAAGTGGGCTACCACGTTTATTATGATGATAAGCACAGCGGCGACTTTAAGGACGGTTCCGGTAAAAAATGGCAGAGCGATATTGACAGCACATCCTTCGGCCTGAAGGTAAATTATGATATTACTGCGGATCATAAGCTGAGCCTGAGCTATGACAGGACTAAATCCGATTTTAACGGCTATGATTATATTTACCATAACAATTATAGGGGCGATTATAAAAACAACTCCATTACCTTCAAGGATGATTTAACCTTGTCGGATAAGTGGAGCAACAGCTTTACCTATCGCCGTAGCAACACCGAAGGGAAGTATGCGCAGAATAATCACACTCTGTTCAATGCCGATGCCGATTATACCTATGACTTTATCAGTGATCAGGTAACATATCTCACCAACAGACATAATGTAGTTTTCGGCGTGGATTATGCTCATGGCAAGGACAACGCTGCTAAAGCGTTGGTTGGCACAAGCGGTAAGCCTGCAAACTTCAAGATGAAGAACACTTCTTATTATGTGCAGGATGACTGGAAAATCATTCCGCATGTAACCTTGTCCGGCGGCTTGCGCTATGACCGCCCCAGCAACAGCGGTCAGACAGGTGCAACCTTGGAAAGCCATACCTCCAAGAGCTACAAGCTGAGCTGGGATATTACCGATAAGGATATTCTTTATGCAGGTCGCAGTGATTTCTTTATTCTGCCCAGCATGTATCAGCTGACCAACAGACAATACGGTAACGCATCCTTGAAGCCTGCTTACGGCCGTACCTCTACCATCGGCTACAGCAAGAGCTTTGATGACTATAATATCTTCACCTTCAACTGGTTTGAAACTAAAACCGAACGCGGTATAGGTCTTACCGCTGCCGGCTATGTTAACACCAGAGGCATGTCGCGTGGCTGGAACGCACAGTTCATGACACAGCTGGGTGAGCACTGGAATGCTAACATCGGCTGGGGACATCTGTACCAGTACGAAGATGAGGATACCTACAGCTACGGCTATTCCCCGAAGGATCTGGCTACTTTCGCCGTATACTACGACTATGCCAAGGTTAAGGCAGGATTGGACGGCTACTACTTCTTCCGTCGTGTAAATCCGAATTACCCGAACGGCTGGCCGGCAGATGATTATGCTATCTTTAATATGAGTGCAAGCTATGCACCTACAAAGAATATCAATATCTACGCTAAGGTCAACAACCTGTTTGACAAGATGTATTCCGAGCGTACCCACGTTATTTATGCAACCGGCCGTCCCGGTGACTGGTATTCCATGCCGGGCCGCAGCTTCGTACTTGGTATGCAGGTTACCTTCTAATCTTAATTTCAGCTCTCTCATATTTTTCATACTCAGCTGCGGTGCTGCCATGGCAGCGCTGCGGCAACCTCAAAAAACTTATAAAAAAACAGTTCCGGCATGCGCAGTGCATTCGGAGCTGTTTTCACCTGTAATTCTCTTGACCATACTATTACTATATAGCTTATAATAACATAAAAATCAAAGGAGGCTGATTATGTCGGAACATTTATGTACCTTGTCGACAGGAGATAAGGTTTATTTTTACGATAAAAGCATCGTTATCTATTTTTCAGGAGCGCGCAAAATCTTAAGCACCATCATCTTTATAACGGCGGTTACCATGATGATTTACGCTGCCGTATATAATTATGATGCCAAGCAGGGAGCCGGTATGCCCTGCGAAATGCTGGCGGACACCTATGTGGAGCATATGCGCCTTGTATCCAAGCGCCTGGCGCTGGACCCGGACAAGGTGAGCGGCATGGGCACAGCGGCCAGCATGGAAAACGCCGTGGTAGAAACCATGAGCTTTAAGGAGCTTACCGTGACCGCCATCGTAACCGGCGGCATTGAAACAAACGGCGGGCGCGCAGGTGACCCTGCGGATTACTACAAGCCGCAGCCCAAGCCTGTGAAGTATGGTACCATCAACATTATGCTGCTGTTGGACTGCGACATGCCGGAAGGAGTAATGGCGCGCGCTCTGGTGACTTGCACCGAGGCCAAGACCGCTGCCATTCAGGAGCTGCTGGAGGGCAGCAAATACTCCAACGGTATTGCTACAGGCTCCGGCACGGATCAGACGATTATCATCGCCAACAGTGCGAGTGAACTGTACATGGAAGGAGCAGGCAAGCACTCCAAGTTGGGTGAGCTTATCGGCAAAACCGTGAAGAACGCAGTAAAAAAAGCGCTGGCCAAGCAATCCGGCCTCACTCCCACGAAGCAGCATGACGTGTTCCGCCGCCTCAAACGCTTTGACATCAAGCCGGGCGATATGTGGCAGGCATACAGCGCACAGGATGCTGCGGTAGTAAAGCCGGAATATCTGCTGGCAGCCGAAAAGCTGGCTAAAGAAGATATAATGCTGGTATATACTTCGCTATATGCGCACCTGTTAGACCAGCATTTGTGGGAGCTTATCAGCGCTAAAGAAATGCAGCTGGCAGGGCAGAAGCTGCTGCAGGCTATTGCAGAACAATATAATGTTGAACCTGAGATTATAAATGAAGGTACTTTGGCTTCTATGCTGGCCTCCTGGCAGCAGCAGTTCAACAAAATTATTGCTGAGCGGTTGCATCCGACTGCAAAAGAGAGCTAGTTTCAGGTGAGAAAAATATAAATATGCACTTGACCTTATAGCGGCAATATAGTGTATATTATGGTTGTAATCAAAGGAAGCGAGGTGAATAATATGCATCCGAAATTTGAAATTCCGACTGATCCGCACGGCAAGCATCGTTATGCAAGCGCTATGAAGCACGTAGAGGCTGCTAAAAAGGCAGGTAAATCCAGCGACGAAATCCATGCTATCTTCAAAAAGGTAATGGAGTTCAACCCGATGGACATTGAGTCCATTCCGCAGGATGAAGCACATGCTAAGTATCGCACTGCCATGGTGCATATGAAAAAAGCACTGGAAAGCGGTAAGAGCGCAGACGAAGCGCATGAGGTTTTCCGCAAAATCATGAATGGCGAGACCAGCGGTCACTGCCACCACAGCAAATAAGGCTGAAAGCAAAAGCATCGTAGGCTATTGAGGTAGCTTACGATGCTTTTTTGTGCAGAGATATTTTATCAAGCTTATTCTGTTGCGTGCATTTCTTTTTCTAATTTTTCTATATCATTTATGGATAACTTGGTAAGTTCAGAGATTTCTTGCAGAGAATAACAGCCCTTAGCCAGCATGAGTTTAGCAACTCTAAGTTTTTGTTTAGCTTCACCTTCGGCAAGAGATTCTTCGCGAATATCTTTCATACGCATTTCGTAAGTCATATAGGAATCCCTCACTTTCTTATCAAGCCTGCTTTTCTATATGCATATCATTCTTCAGCTTTTCTATGTTATCAATAGACAACCCGGAAAGTTCAACTATTTCTTGCAGAGAATAACAGCCCTTAGCCAGCATGAGTTTAGCAACTCTAAGTTTTTCTTTGGCTTAACCTTTAGCTTCACTTCGGCAAGAGATTCTTCGCGAATATCCTTCATACGCATTTCGTAAGTCATATAGGAATCCCTCACTTTCTTATCATTCTTGATTTCCGTAATCGTATCGGCGACCTCGCGCGTGAAATTACTGGTAACTGTATTACTGTTGATGTAGTCAAACAGGCTTTGAATATCCGGAGATACATCGCCTTTAGTGCCTAGTGTATTGAGAAACATAATAGCAGCTTCATCTGCCAGTTCAATCTCCATGTTTCCAAACAACGTCTTTTAAAGGTATAAATACGCTGGGAATCCTCGAAGAAGTCAAACAGGCAGAAGAAGATTATATAGGTAGGGGAAAGTTCATCATAATCCTGGCCTTTTTGCAGCATATCGGTATCCAACATAGCCTGATAGTAGCGAGTACGCTTGGGAAGTTGAAATTCGCCGGTACGGCTGACAGGGTTCTTTACCTGCATTTCCAGATTATAATGCGTGTCGGTGTCGTCAGCAATTCTGACATCCAGACGAATACCGTGGCTGTCAGGATAAACATCAAGCGTCTGTTCTGCTTCAAGATAGGTGATATCTGCAATTTTGGTGTGGAAAAGTTCTTCCAGAATATGCTTGCAGATGCGCTTTCTGAGCATGACGTGCTTGAAAAGAAAATCGTTGGAAAGAGTTAGCTTGTCAAGATTAGAGATTTGCTTTTTCATATGTTTCCTCCTTTGATTATAGCATAAAGTAGAGCAAAAATATATAAGAGAGCAGATGTAAAAAAGCGCCTGCCGAAAGCTCGACAGGCGCCACTGGTCCGCACGACCAGGCATAAGCTCCGCAAAATTGCGGCTACCCATGCAACTAAAGTAATTATAACATAGACAAAGAACAAAAACAATAGTTCGGTAAAAGGAAAATGATGTTGCGTAAAATAATTTATAAAAATTTTATAAAAGCAAGTCAAGATAGACAGATATTGTCCAATTTATATGGTAAGATTATATTAAAGCAGAAGTCAAAAAGCTTCGGCAACGCGAGATGTTCGCAAAAATGGCTTTTATTTTACCCTGATATCTGTAATGCCGGGTGTGATGGTATTCAAGATATCCCAATTATTGAAGGGAAGGTGTTTGAAAATGAGAACAACAGGAAAATTTGCGGCAGCAATCCTCAGCGCAATTATGATGGCTAATGGCTTGAGCCTGCCGATGGCTTATGCTGCTCCGTCAAGCAGCTATGTAAATGTGGATGAAAAGTACGACCCATTTGCAGAAGAAGAAATGCCTGCTAAGGAGGCAGATCCTTCGAAGCTGACTTTTAAGGAAAGACTTGCGCTGCAGAAAAAAGAGGAGCAGGCTGCTGCTCAAAAGGTGACAATTGCCAATGTTATGCCGGGTCATATTTATATCCCTAAAAAACTATGCTTAACGTTGAGCTCATTGAGCCTGCTAACTCTAAAACTCACAAGAAAAATCAGCAGGTGGAGTTCAAGACTACAGAAAACCTGATAATTAACGGTGTGGTAGTTATTCCTAAAGGTACTATCGGCATGGGTTATGTATATGAAGTGCAGAAGGCAGGCTGCTTCGGCAGAAAGGGTGTACTGCGTATTGCAGGCAAGGAAATCAAGACGTTGAACAATGTAAGCGTTCCGTTGAGAAAAGGCCTTGAAGGCAAGGGCAAAACCGATGGCGGTGCTGTGGCTGTTGCTGCTGCGGTTAGCCTGGTGGGCGGTCTTTTTATGAAGGGCAGCAATATCAACTATCCGGCCGGTACTGATTTTCAGGTAGAGGTTAGGGATAATGTGGATTTGGGCGTGACTCCGGAGGAGCTGAAGGATGCTATGAATCCCGATATTCCGCATGGCCAGGAAATCGTTATTGAAGTTAAATAAGGTATTTTAGCGAATTAAGGTTTTCGTGCTTTGGCGAATCTGCGCAGGCTGTGTGCTTGCGCAGATTTTTTTGTATAAAAACGTGCGTGGGAGCGCACGGCGGTGGAAGAGAGAAGGTATATATATTATTAAATTATAGTATTAACTGAGAAAGACGGA
>ENA-OQDC01001371-OQDC01001371.1-human-gut-metagenome-genome-assembly--contig:-NODE-1371-length-12597-cov-4.953168_pt1 | contig 12597 bp, 12 predicted proteins | sample MGYA00242770_ERZ504601 | MGnify/ENA primary metagenome ERZ504601 (study PRJEB26092, sample SAMD00036305) | human gut metagenome | host: Homo sapiens | study: EMG produced TPA metagenomics assembly of...
GCAGCGCATCGTTCTATCTTGTTATTACTATCGAGTACTCATGCATGCTCCAGCGCCTCGAACTGGCTGTTGTAGAGCTTGGCGTAGAAGCCGTTTGCAGCAAGCAGCTCGTCGTGGCTGCCCTGCTCCACAATGTGGCCGTCCTTCATCACAAGGATCACGTCCGCCTCGCGGATGGTGGAAAGGCGGTGCGCCACAATAAAGCTGGTACGGCCCTGCATCATGCGGGCAAAAGCTTTCTGGATACGCACCTCGGTGCGGGTATCAATGGAGGATGTTGCTTCGTCCAGGATCAGCATCGGCGGCAGGCAGAGCATCACGCGGGCAATGCACAGCAGCTGCTTCTGGCCCTGACTGATGTTGCCGCCGTCCTCGGCGATGACGGTATCGTAGCCCTCCGGCAGGCGGCGGATGAAGCTGTCTGCATGGGCGGCTTTGGCTGCTGCCACGATCTCTTCAAGGCTTGCATCCGGCTTGCCGTAGGCAATGTTTTCCCGCACGGTACCGGCCCGCAGCCATGTATCCTGCAGCACCATGCCGTAGCTGCCGCGCAGGGAAGCGCGGGTCACATCCCGGATGTCGGTGCCGGACACCTTGATGGAACCGCCGTTCACATCATAGAAGCGCATGAGCAGGTTGATGAGAGTGGTCTTGCCGCAGCCGGTAGGGCCGACGATGGCAATGCGCTGGCCGGGCTTTACGTCGAGGAAAAGGTCCTCGATCAGCGGGCGGTCGGGCAGGTAGCGGAAGGAAACATCCTCCAGCTGCACATGGCCGTCCGGCTGCAGCACGGAGGCGTTCTCGACTTCCGGCACCTGATCGTCGGCATCCAGCAGCTCAAACACGCGGGCGGCGCAGGCCAGAGCATTCTGCAGCTCGGTGACTACACCGGAAATTTCGTTGAAGGGCTTGGTGTACTGGTTGGCGTAGCTCAAAAACACGCTCAGCTGGCCGATGGTGATGCCGCCCCGCACCGCGTACACGGCACCCACAAGGCCCACGCCTGCGTACACGATGTTATTCACAAAGCGGGTGGCGGGGTTGGTCAGGCTGGAAAAGAAGATGGCCTTCAGGCTCACGTCCTGCAGACGGCCATTCACCTCGTCAAAGGCGGTAAGGCTCTCGGCCTCGTGGCCGAAGGCCTGCACCACCTTCTGGCCCTCGATCATCTCGTTGACCAGCGCGGTCTGCTCGCCGCGCACGGCGCTCTGGCTCTGGAAGTAACCATAGCTGCGCTTGGCAAGGAAGCTTGCCACCACGAGGCTCAGCGGGGTGATGCACACCACCACCAGCGTGATGGGCACATTCTCGCTGAGCATGAACAGCAGGGTGCCGAGGATGGTCAGAACGCCGCTGAACAGCTGTGTAAAGCCCATCAGCAGGCCGTCCGCAAAGGTATCCACATCGGCCACCATGCGGCTGACGATATCGCCGGAGGGGTGGCTGTCGAGGTAGGAAAGCGGCAGGGTCTGAATTTTGCGCAGGGCTTCGTTGCGCAGGTCGCGGCTGACAAGGAAGGTGATGCGATTGTTGCACACGCTCAGCAGCCACTGCGCAAGAGCGGCCACACCGGCAACCACCAGCACCTCGATGATAATGCGCATCACACCGCCAAAATCTACGGCACCCTTGCCCAGCATCATATCAATGGCGCTGCCGCAGAGGATGGGAATATACAGCTGCGCGCCCACGCTCACAGCGGCCACCACAAGGCTGCACACCACAAACAGGGAATAAGGTTTGATTTTGCCCAGAACACGGGTCAAGGTGGCCTTGCGCTGCTGCGGGGTCAGCTTTGTTTTTGCTTTTGCACTCATTTCTGCGCATCCCCTTTCTTGAACTGGCTCTCGTAGATCTCCTCGTAGACGGGGCAGGTTTGGCGCAGCTGGTCGTGGGTGCCGATGCCCACCAGATGGCCGTCGTCCAGCACCAGAATTTGATCCGCGTACTGCAGGCTGGCGGCGCGCTGGCTCACGATGAACACGGTCAGGCTGCCGGGCAGAGCAGCCAGTGCCTTGCGCAGGGCGGCATCGGTGGCGTAGTCCAGTGCGCTGGCGCTGTCGTCAAGGATCAGAATTTCCGGCTTGCCCACAAGGGCGCGGGCGATGGTCAGGCGCTGCTTCTGTCCGCCGGACAGGTTGCGACCGCCCTGCTCCACAGGCTCGTCCAGCCCAAGGGGCTTGGCTTTGACGAACTCCGCAGCCTGTGCTGTTTCCAGTGCAGCCCACAGGTCCGCATCGGTGGCATTCTTGTTGCCCCACAGCAGGTTGGAGCGGATGGTGCCGCCAAAGAGCTGGGCCTTCTGCATGACCATGGCTGCCTTGCCGCGCAGTTCTTCGCGGGGATAGTTCCGGGCATCGCGGCCCATGATCTCCACCGTGCCCTCGGTGGCATCGTAGAAGCGGGGAATCAGGTTGACAAGGCTGGATTTGCCGCTGCCGGTACCGCCGATGACACCAATGGTCTGGCCGCGCTTTGCAGTGAAGCTGATGTCGGAAAGGCTGGGTGCACCGGCACCCGCATAGGTCAGGCTTACATGCTCAAAGCGCACGGCATCGCCGGATTTTTTCGGCGGGCACCTCGCCCAGAAGCTTTTCCGGGAAGGCCATGCCGGGCGTGGTGTCCAGCACAGCCTGCACGCGGCTGCGCAGGCCAGCGCCTTGCTCACCTGCACAATCAGGTTTGCCAGCTTGACCAGCTCCACAAGGATCTGGTTCATGTAGTTCACCAGCGCGATCACGTCGCCGGAAGCCATGCCACCCACATTGATCTCAATGCTGCCCACATATAGCAGTGCCACAATGGCAATGTTGATGAGCACATAGGTCAGCGGGTTCATCAGGGCAGAGATATGGCCTACATGGAGCTGCATCTTGGTCAGCAGGTCGTTGGCATTCTCAAAGCGCTCTACCTCGCTCTTTTCCTTATCAAAGGCGCGCACCACGCGCACGCCGGTCAGGTTTTCGCGGGTCAGGCCCAGCACCCGGTCAAGGCGATTCTGTACCGTCTTGTACAGGGGCCGGGTAGCAGCCATGATACCGAACACCACCACGCTCAGCAGCGGGATGGTCACTACAAAGATCAGCGCTGCACGGGAATTCACCGTAAAGGCCATGACCATGGCACCGATCACCACGAACGGGCTGCGCAGGAACAGGCGTAAAAACAGGTTCAGGCCGCTCTGCACCTGATTCACGTCGCTGGTCATACGGGTGATCAGGGTGCTGGTGCCGAGGGTGTCCATCTCGGTAAAGCTCAGGGTCTGGATGTGCTCAAACAGGGCGTGGCGCAGAGCTGTGGAATAGCCCACGGCCGCCTTTGCGGAAAAATACTGTGCCGTCAGGCTGCAGGCAAGGCCGATCATGGCCAGCAGCAGCAAAATGCCGCACCGCACAAGAATATAGTGGAAGTCGTGGGCGGCAATGCCGATGTTCACGATATCCGCCATGACCAGCGGCACGAACAGGTCGAACGTGGCTTCCAGCATCTTGAAAAGGGGCGCAAGCACGCTCTCGCGCTTGTAGTCCTTCAGATAGCCTAGCATCTTGTTCAAGGCGATACTCCTTCTTTCTTGCATTATAAGGTTTATGAAATCCTACTTATTATAGCGTACAAAAACTTAAAAAGCCATAGAAAATGTTTTTATTGCAAAAGTGTGCTGAAAACCGCCGGGCAAAATGCCGAAAACGGTTGAAACCAGGGTGGGGGTATGCTACAATGATTTTAAATATTGCACAAAAGGGGAAACAGGAATGCTGATAAGTTTGGTCGTTCCGTGCTACAATGAGGAAGAATCACTTCCCATTTTTTATAAAGAGGCCAGCAAGATCGCACAGCAGATGGGAATATCCCACGGAGCAGATTTTGAGTTCATCTTTGTGGATGACGGCTCAAAAGACCGCACACTGCAGATCGCGCGGGAATTGCACCGGAAAGATGCCCGTGTGCGGTACATCTCCTTCAGCCGGAACTTTGGCAAGGAAGCAGGCATTTATGCCGGATTAAAAGCGGCAAAGGGCGATTATGTAGCAACGATGGATGCGGATCTGCAGGACCCGCCCTCGCTGCTGCCGGAAATGCTGGAGCTGCTGTTCTCCGGCGAATATGACTGCGCGGCCACCCGCCGCACGACACGCGAGGGTGAACCGCCCGTTCGCAGCTGGTTTGCCAAAAAGTTTTATCAGATCATCAATAAGCTCTCGGATACAGAGATCGTGGATGGAGCAAGAGACTTCCGCCTGATGAGCCGCAAAATGACTGATGCCGTGCTGAGCATGACGGAATATAACCGCTTCAGCAAGGGCATTTTCAGCTGGGTCGGCTTTAAAACAAAGTGGATCGACTACAAAAACGTAGAGCGTGTGGCGGGCACAACAAAGTGGAACTTCTGGGGTCTGCTCAAATATTCGATCGAAGGCATTGTGGGCTTTTCCACAGCTCCGCTGCTGATGGCGGCGGGCCTTGGCCTTGCCTTTTGCGTATTGGCGTTTGTAGGCATCATAATCGTGGTGGTGCGTGCACTGATGTTCGGCGACCCTACTTCCGGCTGGCCGAGCCTTGTCTGCATTATCCTTTTGTGCAGTGGTGTGCAGCTGCTGTGTACGGGAATTGCGGGCGAGTACCTTGCCAAAACATATCTTGAAACAAAGCACAGACCGATCTATATTGCTGCTGAGACCGAAGAAGATCTGGACGCGGAATAAGGCGTTTCAGGAAAAATGTATTTTTAACGGGGTGCCAGAAGAAGCTGATCTGGCACCCCGCTTTTTTTGAGCAGGGAAAAATGGATACATACAGATAGGCGTTGTACCCAAAGCCATTTCCTGCTATACTAAAAATTGACTAGAAACTGGAAGAATGGTGAGCAGATGGCAAAAAGACAAGACGGCGGCATCCGGCTGCGCCCGGTGGGCACCCGCAAGCATCGGCAGAGCGCTCCGGCCTACAGCCCGGCGGGCACCGGCTGCCCGGCCTTTGAGCAGGCAGTGGAAAATTTATATAAAGGCCAGAACGAAGAAAGCTTCTGGACGCTGATGGGCGCTTTGAACTATGCACTGGAAATGGAGACCCATGTTCTGGTGCCGCTGCGCACGGCACTGACGGTGCACAACACGCCTGCACCGTGGACGGAGCATCCGGTGCCCACGGCAAAGGCTAAGGACCTGCAGCTGTGGACCCTGCGCAACGAGAAGGGCCGCACATGGCTGCCTATGTTTACCTCTGCAGCTGCGGCCTGCGCCGACCGCAGCACTTCTGCCCGGCCAATGGCAGATTACACCCTGCAGGATGCCATGGAACTGGCCCTTTCCACTGAGGGGATCGACGGCGTGGTGCTGGACCCATGGAGCCACTCGGCTACGCTGGACGGCGCTCTGCTCAACGGTTTGCTGCACGCGGGCCATACGCCGGAAGACCCCGGTGATGAGAAAGCGGATGCCGGAAAGGAAGCCGCCCGCAAGGGCAACTGGGCGCAGGCTGTGGAATGCTTTGAAAAAGCAGCCGAGCTTGGCAGCACCATGGGACTTGCCCTGCTGGCAGACTGTATTTATAAGGGCCGCGGCACCCGCACGAACCGTGCCGAGGCCCGCCGCATGTGGAAGAAAGCAGCAGACAGCGGCGAGATCTTATCCAACATTGCACTGGGCGATGACTGCGCTGCCCGGGGCGACAATGGCCGGGCACTTTTGTATTACCGCCGTGCCCGCACCAACGCAGCCCATATGCCGGATATCGAGTACACTCCGCAGGTGTGCCTGCGTGTGGCCCAGACCGAAACGCGCTACACCAGCCGCAAAAAGGCGCTGGCACTGGCCGCAGAAGCAAGGCAGGGCTTTTCCATCAAGGCCCGTGAGCACGAGCCGGACGCAGAGCAGTGGCTGGCCGAAGCCGACCAGCTCATCCGGGAACTGACCAGTGAACTGCCTGCCCGAGCCACAGCTTACGACATGGAATCTTTACAATTGGACTAAAAAATCGTCATATCGGGACGGTAAGATATACTCGGAAATGATTTGAAGAGCTGCGCCCAAGATGCACAGCACCGGAGAGGAAACAGACAGTATGAGCAAAGTAATCGGCATCGATCTCGGCACGACCAATTCCTGCGTGGCAGTGGTGGAGGGCGGCAAGCCCGTGGTCATCACCAATGCGGAGGGTGAGCGCACCACCCCCAGCGTTGTAGCCTTCACGAAGGACGGTGAACGTCTGGTGGGCGGTGCGGCCAAGCGCCAGATCGCCACAAATTCCGGGCGCACCATCTCCAGTATCAAGCGCCATATGGGCAGTGACTACCGGGTGCACATCGACGGCAAAGACCTGACCCCGCAGGAGATCAGCGCCATGATTTTGGCCAAGATCCGCCGCGATGCCGAGAGCTATCTGGGCGAGCCGGTGACCGAAGCGGTCATCACGGTGCCCGCCTACTTCGACGACAGCCAGCGCAAGGCTACGCAGGATGCAGGCCGCATTGCAGGCCTGAACGTGCTGCGCATCATCAACGAGCCTACTGCTGCCGCTGTGGCCTATGGTTTGGATAACGAAGCATCGCAGAAGATCCTCGTCTACGACCTCGGCGGCGGCACCTTTGATGTGTCCATCATCGAAATCGAGGACGGGACCTTTACGGTGCTTGCCACCGGCGGCGACACCCATCTGGGCGGTGACGACTTCGATCAGCGCATCGTGGAATATGCCGTGGCCGAGTTCAAAAAATCGGATCGCATCGACCTCTCCCGCGACCCGGCAGCTATGGGCCGACTGAAAGAGGAAGCCGAAAAGGCAAAGAAGGAGCTTTCTGCCGCGCCGTCGGCACAGCTGAATTTGCCCTTTATCGCAGTGGGCAAGGACGGCCCTCACCACTTGGATATCTCACTTTCCCGCCCGCAGTTCGAAATGATGACCGGCGACCTGCTGGCCCGCACAGTGGCTCCCGTGCAGAATGCGCTGCGGGATGCAGGCATTTCTGCCAGCCAGCTGGGCAAGGTGCTGCTGGTGGGCGGCAGCACCCGGATGCCTGCGGTGGAGCGTCAGGTGAAGGAGCTGCTGGGCTGCGAACCCAGCCACAGCCTGAACCCGGACGAGTGTGTTGCCATGGGTGCGGCTGTGCAGGGCGGTCTGCTGCAGGGCGGCGGCAAGCTGGCCGGTGCCACCGGCGCAGCGGCGCAGGGCCTTGTGCTGATGGATGTGACCCCGCTGACCCTCTCCATTGAGACGCTGGGCGGCGTGGCCACCCCGCTGATCACCCGCAACAGCATGATCCCCACCCGCAAGAGCCAGATCTTCACCACCGCACGGCCCATGCAGACCAGTGTGGAGATCAACGTGCTGCAGGGCGAGCGCCACTTTGCCCGCGACAACAAGAGTCTGGGCAAATTCAAGCTCACCGGCATCCGGGCAAGCTTCTCCTCCAAACCGCAGATCGAAGTTACCTTCGATATCGATGTGAACGGCGTGGTGAAGGTATCTGCCAAAGACCTTGGCACCGGCCGGGAGCAGAACATCACCATCACCGGAAGCACCAACCTTTCGGAAAATGAGATCCAGCGCGCCATGGCAGACGCTGCCGCCTACGAGGCCGAGGACAGCCGCCGCAAGGAGCGGCTGGACCTGCACAATCAGGCCGAGGTGCTGGCCTACAAGGTGGACGAGGCTCTTTCCAAATGCAAAAAGGAGCTGGACAAGGACGAGAAGAACCGCATCAAAACCGACCTCGCCAACCTCCGCCGCTGCCTGCGCAAGGATAAGCCCGAAAAAATGAATGAAAACGAGGAAGCCGCCCTGCGTCAGGCCAAGACCCAGCTGGAAGAAAGCGCCAACCATCTGATGGTGCTGTACACCAGTGAGCAGGGCGAAAGCGGAAACGGAGAAAATAATCTGTAACACGTAAAAAAGGTCGCCCTTGACAGAGCGACAGAAAAAAGTTATACTACAAACAGAAGGGGCGCTGACTGCAAAGGTCAGCTTTCCATCCCGTTAGTCAAAAAGATTGACCGCTCGGCTGGTAACTGTAGGCGGTCAATCTTTTTTGTTATCATCGCTTTTCGTCTGGGAAAACTTTGCCATAACCTCGGCGGTCAGGCGGATCACATCCACGATCAGACCCAGCAGCGTGAGAATGAACGTAAGCAGTGCGAGAGTTTCCAACAGAGTCATCCGATATCCCTCCCTTCGCCTTCAAGGCTCCGGGCAGGGTACTTCCCAAAAAAAGTTTCCTCCCGGAACCTCTGCTTCGTTCTATGTGAAAAGAAGCAGCGATACGGGATAGAAAGCATGACCACCAATTTTGCAATCAGCGCCTTATTTGCATTATACCATAATTTTTGACGAAGTACAACAAAAACCTCCGCTGTGTTTTTGCACAGCGGAGGTTTTCTATGTGGAAAAGTATTACAGCATCTTAGAAAGGAATGCTTTCAGTCTGGGATGCTTCGGGTTCGTGAATAGCTCCTGCGGCGGCTCGTCCTCCTGGATCTTGCCGTCGTCGATGAAGATGACGCGGTTGGACACCTCACGGGCGAAGCCCATTTCGTGGGTGACCACCAGCATGGTGATGCCGGTGTGGGCCAACTCCTTCATCAGTTCCAGAACCTCGCCCACCATTTCGGGGTCAAGGGCGCTGGTGGGCTCGTCGAACAGGATCACGTCCGGATCCATGGCAAGGGCACGGGCAATGGCAATGCGCTGCTGCTGGCCGCCGGAAAGGCTCTTGGGGTAGGCATCGGCCTTGTCGGCCAGGCCCACGCGGGCCAGCAGTTCGTCTGCCTTGGCGGAGATGGCTTCCTTATCCTTCAGCTTCAGCAGGGTAGGGGCCAGCTCCAGATTTTTCTTCACAGTCAGGTGCGGGAACAGGTTGAAGTGCTGGAACACCATGCCCATCTTCTGGCGTACACCGTCGATGTGGGCTTCGTCCACCTCGGTGCCCTCAAATTTGATGCTGCCGGAGGAGGGGATCTCCAGCCGGTTCAGGCAGCGCAGAAAGGTAGATTTGCCGCAGCCAGAGGGGCCGATCAGGCAGACCACATCGCCGCGGTAAATATCAATATCGATGCCCTTCAGCACGTCCAGCGTGGGGGTGGGCTGCTTTGCGCCCGGCTTTTTTTCGCCGCCGTAGGTCTTTGTCAGGCCGCGGACTTCCAGAATTTTATCGGTCACTTTGAGCCAGCCTCCTCTCAAACTTTGCCAGCAGACGGGTGAACAGCATGACCAGCACAAGGTAGATCAGCGCAACGCCCAGCAGCGGGAACATGGCCTCGTAGGTGCGGTTCATGATGCCCTGTGCGGCGTACAGCAGCTCCTTGCCGCCGATGACCGTGATCAGGGAGGTATCCTTCAGCAGGACGATGAACTCGTTGCCCAGTGCGGGCAGCACCGCACGGATGGCCTGCGGGATGATGATGACCACCATGGTGGTCATGTAGTTCAGGCCAAGGCTGCGTCCGGCCTCCATCTGGCCGGGGTCAACGGCCATCAGGCCGCCGCGGATGATCTCCGAAACATAGGCACCGGAGTTGATGCCCAGTGCCAGCGCACCCACCATGGTAAAGTTGCGGCTGTTGGCAAAAATGACCATGCTCATGATGAGCAGCTGCACCATCATAGGCGTGCCGCGGATGATGGTGGTGTAAATTTCGCAGATGATGTTGAAGAAGCCCAACACCGGGTTCTTGTGGCCGGGGCGCTGCTGGTCGTGTGCCACACGCACCAGTGCCACCACGCTGCCCAGCACGATGCCCAGTGCCAGCGCAATGGCAGTGACCAGCAGGGTGGTGCTCACGCCCTTGATGTACTGCGTCCAGCGGTCTTTCAGGATGAAGGCCTGATAAAACTTGAAGAAGAATTCCTGCTCGAAGTTGAGCGTAGTGCCGCTGTTGAGCAGCTCTTTGAGCAGTTCGTACTGTGCAGCCATTCGCATCCTCACTTTCCTGTTCTGATTTTGTTAATCTTTTGTAACCACTTATTTCCAAAAAAAGGGGAGGTGCCCCAGTTGGGGGCTGCCTCCCCGTGGTTCCGTTATCAGCCAGCTGATTATTCAGCGGTGATGTACTTGTCCACGATGGACTGCAGGGTGCCGTCAGCCTTCAGCTCTTTCAGAGCGGCGTTGACGGCATCTTCCAGAGAAGAACCCTTTGCCATACCAATGGCGTAATCTTCCTCGGCGTAGCTGGTATCCAGGATCTTCAGGCCGGGGTTGGCAGCAATGAACTCCTGGGCGGGAGCGTTGTCGATGACAACGGCATCCACCTGACCGTTGTTCAGAGCCTGCACAGCGGTCAGACCGTCGTCGTAAGCCACAACACTGTCGTCGCCGAAATCATCGGAGCAGTAGATGTAGCCGGTGGTGCCGCGCTGGGTGCCGATCTTCTTGCCGGCCAGATCATCCGGGGAAGCAATGTCGGAGCCTTCGGGCACGATGATGGACTGGATGCCGGTAGCGTAGCTGTTGGAGAAGTCCATCACAGCCTTGCGCTCGTCGGTAACGGTAACGCCAGCCATGACGATATCGGCCTTACCCTGCTGCACGCTCAGCAGAGCAGCGTCAAAGTCCATGTCGTCGATCTGCAGCTCCAGACCCAGCTTGTCAGCGATGGCCTGAGCAGTCTCGATGTCGATGCCCTCAAACTCGCCCGCATCGGTGGTCATCTCATACGGAGGGAAGGCAGCGTTGGTAGCCATGGTCAGCTTGCCAGCCTCAACGGTGGTCAGCTCGCCAGCGGCAGCGCTGGTGGAAGCAGCTTCAGAAGAAGCAGCAGAGCTTGCCACGGAGGAAGCCACGCTGGAAGAGGAACCACCGCAGGCGGTCAGAGCCAGAGCGGCAACGGACAGACCGGCAGCTGCCAGAAAGCTGCGACGAGAAATCTTTTTCATATTCAAACACTCCTCAAATGTACTGTATGTTTTTGCGGTACGCCAGAACGATGCGATTCATCGAACATCTGGCGAACGAATTTAGTATAGATTGTACAAATTGAAAAGTCAATACTTGTGCAAAAAATCTCATCAATTGAAACCGAATTGAAAACAATTATACAAAAAATGCGTTGAAGAAATGTATATATACAAATTATAGATATCTTGCGATCTCTTCTTTGCTCCGCTTTGGCACGCAGTAATCCCGGTTCTCGTCCAGATAATACTTTACGCCGGTCTCAGCCGTCAGCGGCACAATGTGAGCCTTGTGGGCCGGGTAGCCGAACGCCACCATGAATGCCAGCTTCTGCGGTTCTTCAATGCCCAGCAGTTCGGTGAGGGCAGGCTTGTTGATCGCGCCCATGATGCAGCTGCCCACGCCTTTGTCCCATGCGGCAAGGGTCATGTTGGCAAGGGCGATGCCGGTATCGGTGGCAAGGTCGCCGGGGATGGAAGTGTCCTGCACCACGGCCACATACAGGGTGGGCAGCTCGTCGGCTTTGGGCGTGCCCTGCTCCGGCGGCAGATAGGCAGCCCACTTGACCAGCGGCTGCACCTTTGCCACCGCCTCGGGCTTGTTCACCACCACCAGACGCACAGCCTGACGGTTGGCTCCGCAGGAGGACAGGCGGACGGCCTCGACGATATCATCCACCACATCCTGCGGAACAGCTTTCTGTGCAAAGCGGCGGTAGGTGCGGCGGCTGACAAGAGTATCCATAACAGACATAAAGAGCACCTCCTTTATATAAGTGTTGTCAAAAGTATAGCAGATGCGGCAGAGTCTTGCAACGCTCCGGCGCAAAAAGCTTGCACGTTGGGCAGTGATTTTGCCTTTTGCGACAGGCTGCGATTGCATCCGACAAATGATACATGGTAAAATATGGTAGAAGAAAGGAGGTGGCGCAATGGGATTGGCGGCAGGCATCGTGGGTTTTATTCTGGGGGTCAATTTGGGTTTTTTGTTTGCCGGGCTGATGCGGGCGGCAAAGGAGAAGGACGAGCAGACAGAAGATGAAAACAAGACATGTTGAGAATGAAGGGAAACAGCATAGAACAGAAGGGGCCGCCGCACAGCATTCCGTGCAGCGGCCCCTTTTGCCGGGCTTGACCGAACTTACGATTTTCTCTTGGTCGCTCCTGTTTTTCTGCATCCGGCGGAAAAAGATGCCAAAAACCACTTGACAAACAGTTACCGGGGAAGGTATTATATAGGAAAAGCAGGCTCCACAAAAAGTGATGGGGGCGTGCAGAAAAGATTGTGAGGTTGATTCTTATGTCTAACATTTCTCGTCGTAAGTTCCTCAAGGGCGCAGGTGTGGCTGCTCTGGCTGTGGCTGCTGCCGGTGTGCTGGCTGGCTGCTCTGGCAACGATGTCCCCGCGGTTCCCGGTGTGACCACTCGTCCTGTTACGGTTATCTTTATGAAGGATGAAGGCGATGGTAAGACCAACGTTGTGGGTGAGACTGCCAAGATTGATGTTCTGAAGACCGAGAACTCTGTGAAGGTTGCTGACATCGATAAGAAGCTGCTTCCCGAAGATTACCATCTGGAGAACGAGAACGATGTTGTTGAAGTCCGCAAGGATGACAGCAAGGGTTGAGTACATCATCGTCTTCGTGACTGATGTGACCATGACTCCGACCAAGAAGACCATCGATGTCAACCTGCTGGAGCTGCCGAACAACATCA
>ENA-OQDC01001376-OQDC01001376.1-human-gut-metagenome-genome-assembly--contig:-NODE-1376-length-12562-cov-3.131966_pt1 | contig 12562 bp, 17 predicted proteins | sample MGYA00242770_ERZ504601 | MGnify/ENA primary metagenome ERZ504601 (study PRJEB26092, sample SAMD00036305) | human gut metagenome | host: Homo sapiens | study: EMG produced TPA metagenomics assembly of...
CGGAAACAAAAGTAGAATTGAAGGAGGAACGAAGAATGGCACAGGAAGCATTAGGAATGGTTGAAACTAGAGGTCTTGTAGCATCTATTGAAGCAGCAGATACAATGTTAAAAGCTGCAAACGTAGTTTTGGTAGGAACAGAAAAAAATCGGTTCCGGACTGGTAACAGTAATGGTTCGTGGAGACGTTGGTGCGGTGAAATCTGCAGTAGAATCTGGAGCAGAAGCAGCAGGAAGACTTGGTGAATTAGTGGCAACACACGTAATTCCAAGACCACACACAGACGTAGAAAAGATTCATTCCGGCAATCAAATAATTTTGGTTTCAAAAAATGCCCGAATCATTTCAGTCAGCGGTAACGGTTGTAAATGAGAGCATATGCGAGCGGATCAGCTCGCATATGTTCTTGTGCTACAGCCGGATTTAAGGGCGGGCATGCATTGATGAGGAGAATTAATATGGACAATAATAATGTAGCTTTGATTACAAAGATGGTTCTGGAAGCTGTAGAAAAACAGAAATCTTCCGAAAAAGAACCGGGATATCTGGTTCCGGTAGGGGTATCTGCAAGACACATTCATCTGACACAGGAGCATGTGGAAGCATTATTCGGACCAGGATATCAGCTGACGAAGAAAAAAGAACTGATGGGCGGACAGTTTGCCTCCAATGAGACAGTTACAATTGTCGGTCTGAAGCTCAGAGCAATCGAAAATGTAAGAATTCTGGGACCTGTAAGAAGCAAATCTCAGGTTGAGGTTTCTGCTACAGATGCAATTAAACTTGGAGTGAAGGCTCCGATTCGGGAATCCGGTAATGTTGCAGGAAGTGCACCGATCGCAGTTGTCGGACCAAAAGGTGCGATTTATCTGAATGAAGGATGTATCATTGCAAAACGACATATTCATATGCCGCCGAAAGACGCAATGGCAGCCGGAGTGCATGACGGGGATGTGGTATCCGTGCAGGCAGAGAATGAAAGAGGCACTGTTTTCAATCATGTACAGATCCGTGTGGATGACAGCTTTACGCTGGAGATGCATATCGATACTGATGAAGCGAATGCAGCGAAGATTGCGACTGGACAGACTGTAAGAATTATAAAATAGATACTTACATTAGAAAATCGCAAGAGGAAGTGAGGAAAGTATGATAGCAGGAAAAGTAGTAGGAAGTGTTATCTCGACACGGAAATGTGAAAATTTGGTCGGCAATAAATTCATGATAGTGGATGTGCTGGATCATATGCAGACATCTGGAAAACAACTCATTGCGATTGACAAGATCGGAGCGGGAATAGGAGAGTATGTGCTGGTGGCACAGGGCAGTGCGGCACGGATTGGCTGCGGCATGAGCGATGCTCCTATTGATGCAGCGATCGTTGGAATTATTGACGATGGAACAGGACTGGAGTAGTGAAATTATGGATATGAAAGAATTAAGCAGCATATTGCAGCAAAACGGAATTGTTGGTGCAGGTGGTGCAGGATTCCCGACTTATGCGAAACTGGATCAGCGTGCAGAAACAATTATCCTGAACTGTGCAGAATGTGAGCCACTACTGAGATTACATAGACAGTTATTGGGAAAAATATGCGCGTGAGATTGTGGATACATTTCACCTGGTAGGCCAGGCTGTAGGCGCAAAAGAAGTCATTATCGGAATCAAAAAAGCATATAAGCAGACAATTGAGGCAGTCGAGAGTGTAATCGGAGAATATCCGGAAGTCAGACTGGGACTGCTGGATGAAGTATATCCGGCAGGTGATGAGGTTGTTCTGATTTACGAAGTGACAGGAAAGGTCGTACGTCCGGGAGGACTTCCGATCGAGAGCGGCGTTGCGGTATTCAACGTTGAGACGATCTACAACGTATGGCGCGCTATGAATCAGCAGACTCCTGTTGTAGATAAACTGGTATCCGTTGTTGCCGAGGTAGAGCATCCGGTGACAGTTCGTGTACCGATCGGAACTACAATCGAGGAAGTCGTGGCACTTGCAGGCGGAACAACTGTAAAAGATCCGGTATATTTTATCGGAGGACCGATGATGGGATTCATCGGAAGCGGTTCGCAGCCGGTTACGAAACAACCAACGCGGTACTGGTATTGCCGCAGGATCATTATCTCGTAAAGAGAAAAAGAAGCAAATCTTCCATTGACATGAAACGTGCGGCTGCATGCTGCTGTCAGTGTTCAATGTGTACAGATTTATGTCCAAGACATCTGCTTGGACACCCGATTCAGCCACACTTGTTTATGCGTGCGGCAACATGCAAAGACGTTCAGCAGCCGAATATCTTTATCAATACATTCTTCTGCTGTTCATGTGGTGTCTGTGAGTTATATTCCTGTCCGCAGGAGCTTTCTCCTAGAACACTGATGCTGGAATACAAAAACGGACTTCGTGCGAACGGACTTCGTGCGCCGGAAGTGACAGCAGTACCGGTAGGAGAAGAAAGATCTTACAGAAGAGTTCCGATGGAACGTCTGATGTCAAGACTGGACTTGACAAAATATAACAAAGAAGCTCCGCTGGATGAATCCGTGATCCCTGTAAAACGAGTGAAGATCATGTTGAGCCAGCATATCGGAGCGCCTGCTTCCTGTGTTGTAAAACCGGGAGATATGGTAGTCAAAGGACAGATGATCGCAGAACCGGCAAAGGGCTTAAGTGTTGGAATCCACGCTTCCGTCAATGGTCTGGTAAGCGAAGTAAATGAGAAATATGTAGTCATAGAGACACAGGAAGGACGTGCAGATAATGAGTAAGGCAATTGGAATGGTAGAATATAAGACTACTTCAGCAGGTGTCGTAGCGGCAGATTCTATGGTAAAAAACTTCTGAAGTAAGCATTATCGAAGCGCAGACCGTATGTCCGGGAAAATACATTGTAATTATTACAGGAGATTTAAGTGCAGTAACTTCTGCTGTTGACAATGCAAAAACAATGCATGGAAAACATCTGATCAACAGTTTTGTACTTGGTAATCCGCATGAATCCATTTTCCCTGCAATTTATGGAGCTGCAGAAATCAAGGATGTATCAGCACTGGGTATCATTGAGTCCTATGATGCATCTTCGATCATCGTGGCAGCGGATGAAGCTGCAAAAACAGCAATCGTTGATCTGATCGAAGTACGCCTTGCAAGAGGTATGTGCGGAAAATCTTATCTGATGCTGACAGGTGAGGTTGCTGCTGTAGAAGCTGCGATCGACAGAGCAAAAGAAGCAGTATCTGACGATGGTATGTATCTGGATTCTGCAGTGATCGCACATCCGGATGCACAGATCCGCGACGCAATTTTATAATTAAGAATTCAGCCATGACAAGTATCAGAAAACAGAGGACGTCCAGATCAGAGGATCCTGTTTTCTGATATTTGTATACGGCAATAACAAAGGTTTTGAGACAGAATTTATCAGGAGGCAACACGATGCTGGCAATTGAAAGACGTAATGAAATTCTGGGAAAAACTGCAGACCGACCGAAGGGTAGTCGTGAGTGAGTTAAGCCAGATTTATGAAGTGTCAGAAGAGACGATTCGAAGAGATCTGGATAAGCTTGTGAATGATGGCTACGCAATCAAGAGCTACGGCGGTGCTGTGATCAATGAGAATATGAATATAGATCTGCCTTTCAATATCAGAAAGAACCGCAATGTGATCGGAAAACAACGGAGTGCATGAGCATGGTGGCAAAGATCGTACAGGATGGAGACAGCATTATGCTGGATGCGAGTTCTACCGCAGTTTATATTGCAAAAGGACTGAAAGATAAAAAGAATCTGACGCTGATCACCAATTCAATGGAAATTGTGATCGAGCTTTTGGATATGTCAGATTGGAGGGTATTATCTACCGGCGGAGTATCAAGAGAGGGATCGTTTGCCCTTGTGGGAACCCAGACGAACCGGATGCTTCAGTCGTATCATGCAGACAAAGCAATTATTTCGTGCAAAGGCCTGGATATGGCAGCAGGACTTACAGATTCTGATGAACTTCTTGCAGATAACAAACGAACAATGCTGGAAAATGCCAGGAGCGTATTCTTGCAATTGACAGCAGTAAGTTTGGGGCAACAGCCTTTATGACGGTCGGAAGATTGAAAGATATTACAATGATCGTAACGGATGAAAAGCCCGAGATGAAGTGGCTGAAAGAATTCAAAAAGTTGGGGATAGAGTGTATCTATCCAGAATAGAGGAAGGACGCTATGAAGAGCTTTGATATAAAAACAAAAGTATACTTTGGGGACAATGCATTAGACCGTCTTTCAGAGATCCCATATAAAAAAGTACTGGTTATTACAGACCCGTTTCTGGCACAGAGCAGTATGATCAATCTGATCACAGATCCATTGAAAAAGGGCATATTGAGTATGACATTTTTCAGGATGTTGTGCCGGATCCGCCGATTGAAAAGATCAGTGAAGGCGTAAAAAATTACTGGCGTATAAACCGGAAGCAATTATCGCAGTGGGTGGGGGTTCTGCCATTGATTCTTCCAAATCAATCCGGGAATTTGCAGTGCGGATTGAGCACTACGGTGATGTAGGGCTGATCGCGATTCCGACGACAAGCGGTACGGGGTCAGAGGTGACCTCTTTTGCAGTTGTATCGGATCCGGCAGAGCAGAGAAAATATCCGCTGGTATCCAGAGATCTGACACCGGATGAGGCAATTCTGGATGCAGAACTTGTAAAGAGTGTACCGCCTGCAGTTACAGCAGATACCGGAATGGATGTATTTACCCATGCGCTTGAGGCATGTGTAAGTACAGACAGAAATGATTTTGCAACGGCACTGGCAGAAAAAGCAATTGAAATCTGCGGAGTTTTCCTGCTGAGAGCCTATCTGGACGGAAGTGATACTCATGCAAGACAAAAGATGCATTCTGCATCCTGTCTGGCAGGTCTTGCATTCAATTCTGCGTCTCTGGGACTGAACCACGGAATGGCACACCAGCTTGGAGCAACATTCCATATTCCGCACGGACGCGCAAATGCGATGCTGCTGCCGCATATCATTGAGTTCAACAGTGATATCAACAAGCACAGTAAAAGTCAGGCAAAATATCTGCCTGCTGTGGAACGATATAAAACAGTAGCCAGAATTTTAGGGCTGAGCAGTTATAACACGATTATGACAGTCAGAAACCTTGTGAACTGGGTACAGTTTATGTTGAAGGAAATGGATATTCCGTTGTCTGTTTCGCAGATGGGCAAGATTTCCAAAGAAGAATATTTTGCAGAGATTGAGCGTATGGCAGAAGCAGCGCTGGCGGATGGATGTACAGCAACGAATCCGAGAGTGCCAAGCAAGGCAGATGTCATGAAGATTTATGAAAGTCTGTGGTAAAAACAGAGAGAATCATGTGAATAAAAGCATAAAACGAGCAGAGGAAAGTGGATAACTTTCTTTCTGCTCGTTTTATTTAGTGCTAATTTGTGTTTTACGTAAAGTAAACTGTTTTTATATTTTAACTATAAATGAGCAAGTTCGTGATTTTGCATAAAAGAAAGACACCTCGATTCCATGTGTTGTATAATGAAAGTGCCAAAACAAACATTTGCAACATTTACGAAAGAAGGTGTCTCTCGCAAATACTATACATCATTCCTCATTCATATACAACCAGTTTAAAAAATTAAACTTATGCAAATTTTATTCGAACCGAGTAATAAACCATCTTATGAGTATCCTAATCAGTATTTTCATTTTAGGATATCATGGAAAAACTACGGACTTTGCTAAAAACAGTTCCTGCCACAGAACTACGATTGCCCATTTTCTCAATTCCGGAAAATGGGATGATTCATTACTTTCAGATACGTTAAAATGCTCTGTCATTGAGATTATTTATTCAGAAGCAGCACGCACCGGAAAGCCTGTTTTCTGCATTGTGGACGATACGATTGCTTCAAAGACAAAGCCTTCGTCACGGGCTTTACATCCGATTGAAGATGCGTATTTTCACCAATCCCATTTAAAGGGAAAACAGGACTACGGGCATCAGGCAGTTGCTGTTATGCTTTCCTGCAATGGCATTGTTCTGAACTATGCTTTTGTAATGTACAATAAGTCAATTTCCAAGATTGACATTGTACAAAGCATTGCAAAGGAGCTGCCTGTTCCACCGGTAATGTCCTATTTTCTTTGCGACTGCTGGTATATTTCTGAAAAGATAATCAATACCTTTGCACAGAGAGGTTTCCATACCATCGGTGCTTTGAAAACAAACCGTTTGCTGTATCCATCGGGAATGAAAAAGAAACTTCGTGAACTGGCCGCCGAATTGTCTGTTACACATCGTGAATTTGACCTTGTGACAGTCAAAAAACGAAACTATTATGTGTACCGGTACGAGGGAAACCTCAACGGCATAGAAAATGCGGTAGTTCTTTTGAGTTATCCGGAAAAAGCATTTGGTAATCCCAAAGCATTGCGTGCTTTCATCAGTACAAACGCAGCCCTATCTACACAGGAGATTCTTTCCTGGTATGTGTGTCGATGGCCGATTGAAGTATTTTTCCGCCAGTGTAAGGATAAACTGGCACTGGACAGCTATCAGATACGCTCTGCACAGGGAATCAAAAGGTACTGGCTGCTTATGTCACTGGCACATTTCATGTGTGCAGTGGGTACTGGTAGGTTCTGTTCGTTTGAAACTGGATATCACGAAATCTGTGATACCATTCAGCTGGAAAAGTATCGTTATCTTTTTCAATGCGCAAAGGAAAGCAATGATTTTGATTCATTTATGAAATTCGCAGTGTAGTTTTGTGCAATTTTTCAAATTTGCTCATTTATAGTTTTAAAATATATTTTTTCTTTCTGCTGCTTTTCAAAAAGCTTCATACGCATGAAAATAGAAAATATAATTTTAATTGGCATTTCTAAATGAATATCCTTTTGCCTCCTGATTATTTTACCATAAAACCACTTATTGTATAGACTCCCTTTTTAAATATCATATGTAAGATAAGACAACATTGCAGAAGCATGCTGACCAGAATCATCTGACAAATCAAACATGTTTTCCTGATTCTGAGCATCAAATCCTGTACTTCTCACATGATGGTCCCCACTTTCCATAGCAAGATTAAATCCTGTAATAAAATGAACCGGCTGTTTCTTTAATTCCTCAAAATCCTTATGTGGAATCACGATCGTCTTCTGGGTGGATGTTTTCTTTCCATTGTTGCCCGAATTATCGTAAATATAACTTGTTCCTTTTTCTGAATTTACCTAATAACCAGACACATGATGATCTCTGCCATCTGCATATGCTATTTCAAATGTATCTATCGCACCAATCTTCACTCCATCTTTTGGAAGTTCTGTTGTATGTGGATATGCAAGCACGTTGAACCTTATTTTCAGATCTCCCTTTGGATACTTCATAAAATGACCTGATGAATCCCGCATATACATGTCTGCATGAAAAATAATCGTATCCGCCCTTTCTTTCAATACATTATACCGGATATTTAACCCCATATCTTTTACATGGTGATCCTTATCCGGATATTCAAAATGAAACATGTCAAATCCCAAAATAATATTTTCCGTTTTTGTCTCAAATGGCAACGTGATAAAATGGGATGTTGTCATAACTGAAGACTCCTGATGTTTCCAGCTAAATGCATCTACTTCTCTGCTTTTGATTACGCACTCCATGTTTCCAATCCTCCTGTTAGAATCATTCACCCTGTACAATTATGAACACCACTTATATTTAAATTTTAACATAAAACATTTGATTTTCCATTAAATTTTCACAATTTTCATACTGATTGAGTATCAATTATTACTGGAAATTAATCAGTCCGCTGAACTACTATACGTTATGGATTGACTTCATTACACTGTATGTTTATCTTCAGTTTTCTCTCTCATTGACATTTAATCCAGTTTTTGATATCATACTACTTGTAAAAAATCAAACTTTACTTGCATATAATTACATAAAATGATATTTAAAACTGGTTTTGAGGTATTTATGAAAAATTATCTATGGATAAACTGGTGAACACAGTTATCAACGAAAGAAAAGCAAAAGGACTTACTCAGGTTCAGCTTGCTGAAGCAACAGGAATCAACCGGGCAATGATCGGAAGACTGGAAAATTCTGATTATATTCCTTCTATTGATCAGCTGCAGCGTCTTGGGGAAAATCTTGGATTTGAAGTGACGGATCTGTTTGTCGAAGAAGAGGAAACTCCTAAAGATATGGTACTAGATAAGAAGTATCGTATTGCGGTAGCCGGAACCGGATATGTGGGACTTTCTATTGCCACGCTGCTTGCACAGCACAATCACGTAACTGCAGTTGACATTATTCCGGAAAAAGTAGAGCTGATCAACAACAAGAAGTCTCCGATCCAGGACGAATATATCGAGAAATATCTGGCTGAAAAGGAACTGGATCTGACTGCAACGCTTGACGGAGAAGCTGCATATAAAGATGCTGACTTTATTATCATTGCAGCACCGACTAATTATGACAGCAAGAAGAATTTCTTTGACTGCTCTGCTGTGGAAGCAGTGATCGAACTTGTCCTGAAGGTAAATCCGGATGCCATGATGATCATCAAATCTACGATCCCTGTTGGATATACTGCGTCTGTCAGAGCAAAATACAATACGAAGAATATCATCTTCAGTCCTGAATTTTTGCGTGAGTCAAAGGCTTTGTATGATAACCTGTATCCGTCCCGCATCATTGTGTCCTGTGATGAAGAATCTGCCGAAAAAGCACATCTCTTCGCAGCACTCCTGCAGCAAGGTGCAATCAAAGAAAATATTGATACCTTATTTATGGGATTTACGGAAGCAGAAGCTGTAAAACTCTTTGCCAACACGTATCTGGCACTTCGTGTTTCTTATTTCAACGAACTGGATACTTACGCAGAGTCCAAAGGATTAAATACACAGGAGATCATCAACGGTGTCTGCCTGGATCCTCGTATCGGAACTCATTATAACAATCCTTCTTTTGGATATGGCGGATACTGCCTGCCAAAGATACAAAGCAACTCCTTGCCAACTTCCAGGATGTGCCTCAGAATATGATGTCTGCGATTGTTGAATCTAACAGGACAAGAAAAGATTTTATTGCGGATCAGGTACTTCATATGACTGGATACTATGATTATTACAATCGTGGTGAATTTGCTCCTGACCAGGAAAAACAATGTGTTATCGGTGTGTACCGTCTTACTATGAAATCAAACAGTGATAACTTCCGTCAGTCTTCTATACAGGGTGTTATGAAACGAATTAAGGCCAAAGGGGCTACAGTAGTAATCTATGAGCCAACACTTCCTGAGGAATCTACCTTTTTTGGAAGCCGTGTTGTGAATGATTTAAAAGAATTTAAGAACATCTCTCAGGCAATCATTGCAAATCGATATGATTCTTGTCTGGATGATGTAAAAGATAAAGTCTATACACGTGATTTATTCAGACGTGATTAAGCAGAAAAAGTCAGGGAATTTTTATCAAGATTCCCTGACTCTTTAAATATTGGTAAATGTTCAACCTTGCTTTTTACAAACTTAGTTGAAGTCACTGTGAATCTTTTCATGGAATAATACTTTCCATTTTAATATTAACATTTATGTAAAGTCCAGATACTTACTAATTTTCAGCAATCCAAGGCCGATATTCTTTTCCCTCAAGAATATCAGCAATTCTTTTACATGCATCTCCATCACCATAAGGATTCCATGCTTTAGCCATAGCATCATACGCTTTTTGATTTTCAAGAAGTTCTTTGAAATTTCTATAAATTACCTCTTCATCTGTTCCTACAAGCCTAAGCGTTCCAGCTTTCACCCCCTCTGGTCTTTCCGTTGTATCTCTCCATTACAAGAACTGGACGACCATAAGAAGGAACTTCTTCCTGAATTCCACCTGAATCAGTTAAACATAGATGGCATCTTGCCTCAAAATTATGGCAATCAAACACTTCAATTGGTTCAATAATATGAATCTGATCACATCCACTAAGTTCCTCATCAGCTGCCTTTCTTACAACAGGGTTCATATGTATTGGATAAACTGCCTTGCATTCTGGATGCTCATCAAGAACACGGCGTATTGCACGAAACATATTGTGCATTGGCTCACCAAGGTTTTCTCTTCTATGCGCTGTTATAAAGATAAGTTTTCCATCTCCAACCCAATCAAGTTCTGGATGAGAATAATCTTCCTTTACTGTGTGCTGCATTGCGTCAATTACAGTATTACCTGTGATAAAAATCTTTGAAGGATCTTTTCCTTCCTTCATCAAGTTATCTGCTGCCATTTGAGTCGGTGCAAAGTTATACTGAGAAATAATGCCTACAACCTGGCGATTGAATTCTTCCGGATACGGAGAATAGATGTTATAGGTACGAAGACCAGCTTCTACATGACCAACCGGAATCTGAAGATAAAAACAAGCTAAAGCAGTTACAAATGTTGTGGAGGTATCTCCGTGCACAAGTACAACATCCGGTTTCACTTCTTCAAGAACCTCTTTAAGTTTCTCCAAAATGCCTATTGTAATATCAAAGAGTGTCTGCCCCTGTTTCATGATGGAAAGATCATAATCCGGAACAACATTAAACGTATTCAAAACTTGATCTAGCATCTGTCTGTGTTGACCAGTTACACACACGATAGTTTCTAAAGACTCTCTCGACTTTAACTCGTTTACTAATGGGCACATTTTTATTGCTTCCGGTCTCGTACCAAAGACCAACATAATCTTTTTCTTGTTCATTATCGGATCTCCATATTCATATAATTATACTAATCTAATATCGACAGGCATACGCTCTGATCGAGTTGTTTTACACGAATCAGGGTATGTGCCCACACCTATAAACAAAATAAAACTTCTGATTATTAATCCTACTTTTTTTCTTATTTTTTTTTCTTGTGAGCCGGCTAAGGATGCACTTCAACGGAATTTGCTCCAATTCCCTTATAATACAAATGCGTTTAATACACTCTGTGCATACATTCCTCCATCTATATATGGTTGAAAAAGTTCCCTATTCTTTTGAAAAGCTCGAACATCACATGTAATCATGACTAGTTTATCAATTTCATGACCAAATCCTCTATTACCATTTTGATTTTCTAAAATTGTATGATATAAAGGTGATTTATTTGTAGAAAAAGATTGACATTAGGATATGAAGTACTTATAATGAAAATGTTCTTATGAACTCTAAAGTCCCCGGTAAGGATAAAGGAGAATAAAACAGATGAGACAAACAACTATGGCTAATGCAGCCACAATTGAAAGAAAATGGTATGTAGTTGATGCAACAGATTTAACATTAGGTCGTTTAGCATCAGAAGTAGCATCAGTATTAAGAGGGAAAAATAAACCTACTTATACACCACATGTGGATACTGGTGATTATGTAATTATTATCAATGCTGATAAAGTAGTAATGACTGGTAAGAAATTAGATAATGTTAATTATTATCGTCATTCAGGTTGGTTAGGTGGTTTAAAAGTTAAAACTGCTCGCCAATTTAAAGAACAAAATCCAACTGGTTGGGTTGAAGCAGCTGTAAAAGGTATGTTACCACATAACACTTTAGGTAGAAAACAAGGAATGAAATTATTTGTTTATGCAGGTAATGAACATCCTCATGCAGCACAAAAACCAGTAGAATTGAAAATTAAAGGGTAAGGGGGAAGAACAGAGATATGGCAAATGTACAATATAGAGGAACTGGTCGTAGAAAAGCTTCTGTAGCTCGTGTTATTTTAACACCAGGTACAGGTAATTTCGTAATCAACGATAAACCAGCTAAAGAATATTTACCATCAGATGTATTATTAATGATTGTTAATCAACCATTAGAATTAACTAATACTACATCACAATTTGATGTTTCAGTAAATGTATATGGTGGTGGATATTCAGGACAAGCAGGAGCTATCCGTCATGGTATCTCAAGAGCATTATTGCAAGCTGGTGAAGATTATAGACCAACTTTAAAAGCTGCTGGATTCCTTACACGTGATCCACGTATGAAAGAACGTAAGAAATACGGTCTCAAAGCAGCTCGTCGTGCTCCACAGTTCTCAAAACGTTAGTAATAATTGTTGTGAGAAGATTAGAGAAGTATTTAGACTTTGTGAGAAGTTTGAATACTTCTTTTTTTGATGCAAAATATAAAATCTGATTGAGTAATATGTTATTTATAAATTCAAGGTTATCTTGTATTTTGTTCTAATAAATATATAAAATACTGTATTAGTAAATGATATAATTTCTTGAAAAGGGAGGGAATATTATAATGTTAGAAAAATGGTACTTTGAATTAAAAAAAATCACGAACGATAGAAGATAAGGATAGATAAATTACAAAAAAGACATTTGTTAAATTGATGATTATCAATTTACTAATATAATTATATAAAAAAATGTAATTTATCCTGGAAATGTTATTCGGAGAATGTTCCAGTGACCGTTTAATGTTGCCGGTACACAAATAAAATTTCAAAAGAGGGAGATGAAGACGAATGGATCAAATTGGTGACGCTA
>ENA-OQDC01001383-OQDC01001383.1-human-gut-metagenome-genome-assembly--contig:-NODE-1383-length-12520-cov-3.592351_pt1 | contig 12520 bp, 9 predicted proteins | sample MGYA00242770_ERZ504601 | MGnify/ENA primary metagenome ERZ504601 (study PRJEB26092, sample SAMD00036305) | human gut metagenome | host: Homo sapiens | study: EMG produced TPA metagenomics assembly of...
AGTTATCAAAGGAACAGGCGCGGATCAGCGATTTGTAAAAAACGCTTTCAAAAATGCGGAGTGTCATCCTTTTTTTCTTATAAATATTTCTTCTTATCTTCTTTCTGACTCATACATGCAACACTATTACAATCAAAACTTGTCATGAAATAATACTGACAAACTATAAATACTGACAACAAAATGTCACTATTGAATGTCGTCAAAACCATCATATCAATTCCTTGTTCAAACCACCCATTGTATATATAATAATACGTGAAGGGGGATGATACAGAATGTCAAAGAAATCCGGATTAACAAAAAGACAGAAACTTATCATTGAGATGTTAGCAACCTTCAATGCTGACAATCCAATTACAATACAGGCAATATCAGAAAAACTGAAATTAAGTTCAAGAACCGTATTAAGAGAAATGCCACGCATCAACGAATGGTTTGAGGAAAACGACTTTAAACTGGTCAAGAAACCAAGAATCGGGTTGTATGTGGATGAAGATTCAGAAACAAGAAAATTCATCAAGGAACTTGTTGATATGGATGAGAACAAACCAGTATATAGTAAAGCGGATCGGCAGACGATCATATTACTTGATCTGCTAACGATCAACGAACCACTCAAATATTTTTACTTTACATCCCTTTTTCATATTTCGGATGCAACATTAAGCAACGACCTGGAAGAGATTGAAAAGTGGCTTGATCACTATAATCTGGTTCTTTACCGCAGACCAGGGATGGGAATTTACTGGGAAGGAAAAGAAGAAGATTACCGTCAGGCAGTGACAATGGTATTAAGAAAGAGGCTGAGAGGACGTTCCTTACAAGTTTTGTTTGAGGAAGAAAAGAAGATCAAAGAACGAATGTTTCCAGATCTTACACCACAGATGTTAAACAACACCAGAGATATTCTTGAGAGAATGCAGGAAGTTCTGGATATCCAGTATACAGATCATTCTATCAGACATTTGAGATTATATCTTCTGGTAACACAAAACAGAGTAAGATTTGGACATGAGATCAAAGAAGAAAAAGATCTGACAGCAATCATTCATTTGCCAGAATGCCAGATAGCAAACTGGATTGGTACCAAGCTAAGCAACTTTGTAGGACATCAAGTTTCCAAAGGTGAAGTATATAACATAGCGATGCAGTTGTTAGCAGCAAAGATATGGAAGAATAACAGTGAAAACAAGATCGATGAAGAAAGTTTTAAAGTCAGACAGCTGGTCATGAGGATCATTGTGGAGATGGAAAAACTTTTGGAAATGGAATTTTTTGAAAATACAGTATTGATCGATGGTTTGTGTAATCATATGAAGCCAGCGATCAATCGAATGAAACAAGGTGTATTTACAGAAAACCAGTACATCGATATGTTGGAAGAAAAATATTCCAAAATCTATAAAGCAACGATCAAAGCGTGTGATTTCTTAAAAGAAGAACTACATATTGAAAAACTCCCAGAAGGAGAGTTAGGATTTATTGCTTTATATTTCTGCGTAGCGATCGAGCAGCAAAAAGACGAAGAAGAAAAATTATCAGTCTATGTTGCCTGCCCACATGGAATGGGAACATCACATATGTTAGCAGTTCATCTGAAAAAAGAATTTCCGCAGCTGATGGTACAAAAGATCATTTCCACAGCGGATATCAAGGAAGAAGAACTTATTAAAGAAGGAATTGATTTTATCATTTCCACAGCAAAATTAAATCTGACATTTCCAAATGTCTATGTGAACTCCATTTTAACAGAGACAGATAAGAAAATGATCAGTGCCATGATCAAAAATGTTGACAAGAAGAAAAAACTGAATCCGGCAAAGGCTGTAAAGCCAGTAAAAAGAGTCGGAAGAGAAGACATCGAGTATATGACACTTCTTGGACAGGAGATCTTACAGGTGTTAGATAATATTAAAATATCAACAGGTGAAAACATTAAGAACAAGGAACAATTGATCGATTACGCCGGAGGATTATTTGCAAGAAATGATTCGATGGCAGCAGAGATCACCTTTGCATTAAACAAACGCGAGAATATCGCAAGCACATTTATTCCGAGTATGAATGTATTATTTTTACATTGTGAAACAAAAGGCATCAGACATTGCAGATTTGGTTTTATCTATTTAAATGATGAGATCATTGAAAATGAACAGCCGATCAAGGGTGCAATCTTGATGCTCGTTCCACAGGGAGATGGAAGTAAGGTTTATCGCGAAGTTATGAGTGAAATAAGCGGAGCATTAGCCGAGAAAGACCAGATCATCACCTACTTATTTGACAAAAACAGAAATGCAGTTGAGGCAGAACTTGAAACAAGCCTTGGCAACTATTACGAAAACAAAATGAAGAGAAGATAGAAAGCAAAAGGAGGATATTGTAAATGAAAAATGGATTACAAAGATTTGGTAAATTTTTAAGTGCAATGGTAATGCCTAATATCGGAGCATTCATCGCATGGGGATTCATTACAGCATTATTTATCGCAGACGGATGGATTCCAAACGCAAAATTAGCATCCATTCAGCCATACATGTTAACATTCTTATTACCAATGCTCATTGCCTACACAGGTGGTAAACAGGTCGGTGGAGACCGTGGAGGAGTTATGGGTGCAATCGCAGTCATGGGTTGTATCGCCGGAGTTGGTGGATTTGATGGACAGCCAATGTTAATGGGAGCCATGGTAATGGGACCATTTGCAGGATGGGTTATCAAAACATTTGACAAAGCAATGGACGGACATATGCCAGCTGGATTTGAGATGTTAATTAACAACTTCTCCGTTGGTATCTTAGGAATGATCGTAGCGATCATCGGATATTTCCTGATCGGACCATTCATGTCAGCAGTATTAGCAGTATTAACAGCAGGAGTTAACGTACTTGTAAAAGCAAAATTAATACCTTTAGCAGCAATCTTTATCGAACCTGCCAAAGTATTATTCTTAAATAACGCTATTAACCATGGTATCTTTACACCAATCGGTATTGAACAGGCAAAAGCAGCTGGTAAATCTATCATGTACATGTTAGAGGCAAATCCAGGACCAGGACTTGGAGTATTATTAGCATATGCAATCTTCTCCAAAGACAAAGTAACAAAATCATCTGCACCAGGTGCGATCATCATTCACTTCTTCGGTGGTATTCATGAGATTTACTTCCCATATATCCTGATGAACCCTATCGTGATCATCGCTCCGATCGTTGGTAACATTTGTGCGATCACATTCTTTACATTTACAGGATGCGGACTTGTTGGACCATCTTCACCAGGATCTATCATCGCTTACTTATCAATGTCACCAAGAGCTCAGATGCCATTGACAATCTTAGGAGTATTGATCGCAACAGCAGTATCATTCTTGATCGCATCACCAATTATCCGTATGTCAGATGGTAAGAGCCTTGAAGATGCACAGAGCGATATGGCAGCTAAAAAAGCAGAATCCAAAGGAATCACAGTTGATCCAGGAGAAAAGAAAGCAGCAGACGAAGTGAAGAAAATCGTATTTGCATGTGACGCAGGAATGGGATCTTCCGCAATGGGAGCTACGAAATTCAGAAACCGTGTGAAAGCACAGAGACCAGATCTTACAGTTATCAATACATCTGTAGATAATATTCCAGCAGATTGTGATATCGCAGTTGTTCAGGCAGTTTTAGCAGACAGAGCTAGAAAATCTGCACCACAGGCACAGTTAGTAATTATCAATAACTTCTTACAGGATCCAAACTTAGACGGATTATATGAACAGATGACAGCAAAAGTAGATCCAGCCGTTCAGACAGCAGCAGCTGTTGAAGAAAAGGCAGAAACACCAGTTGTTACAGGAAATTCAAAAATCCTTGTAGAAGAAGGAATCAAAACAGGATTAAAACCAGTCGACAAATTTGAAGCGATCAAAGCAGCAGGAAAACTGTTAAATGAACTTGGATACGTTGAAGAAGGTTATATCGATGCCATGGTAAAACGTGAGCAGACAGTGACAACATACATGGGATTAGGTGTAGCAATTCCTCATGGAACAGGTGACGCTAAGAAAAATGTACAGAAAACTGGTATCGTAATGCTTCAGTATCCAGAAGGTGTAGACTTTGATGGTGAAAAAGCACAGTTAGTATTCGGTATCGCTGGAATTGGTGATGAACATCTTGGATTATTAGCTAAGATTTCAGAGATCATCGAAGATCCAGAAAGACTGGAACAGTTAAAAACAACAGAAAACGTTGACGAAATCATGGAAATGTTTAAATAAGATTTAAGCAGACAAGGTCAATTTAATAAGCGGGAAATCATTCTCGCTTATTAAATACCTAAAACATATACTTATAAATTTAGATTTTAATTTTAGGAGTGAAGAAAATGAAGAAAGCAATTCAGTTTGGAGCAGGAAATATTGGACGTGGATTTATCGGTGGACTGTTAAGTGAAGCAGGATATCATGTTGTATTTGCAGATGTAAACCAGGAAATCGTTGATAAGATCAATGAAGACAAAAAATATACAATTTATGTAAAAGATGTAGAAAGTAAAGAAATCGTGATCACAGACATCAGTGCAGTAAATTCAACAAAACCTGAACTGATCGATGAGATCAAAGAAGCTGAAATCATTACAACAGCTGTTGGAGTAAGAATTCTTCCAATTATCGCTCCATCTATTGCAGAAGGAATCAAAGCAAGAAAAGAAAATGGTTCTGAAAAGTACTTAAATATCATCGCTTGTGAAAACGCAATCAAAGCAAGTTCTCAGTTAAAAGAAGCTGTTTATGGGAACTTAAATGACGAAGAAAAAGCATACGCAGACAAATATGTTGGATTCCCAGACTGCTCCGTAGATAGAATCGTACCTCCAGTACGTTTAGATAATCCAATCGACGTAGTCGTAGAAAACTACTATGAGTGGAATGTAGAAGAAGCATCCTTTAAGGGAGCGGTTCCTCAGATCAATGGAATGAACCTTGCAGATAACTTAATGGCATACATTGAAAGAAAATTATTTACATTAAATACAGGACACTGCATCACAGCATATCTTGGAAACTACAAAGGATACAAGACGATCGATGAAAGTATCGCAGACGATGAAATCTTTAAGACAGTGAAAAAAGCAATGCAGCAGAGTGGTATGGCATTAGTCAACAAATATGGATTTGACAAAGATGCTCACTTTAAATATATCGACAAGATCTTAAATCGTTTCAAAAACCCATACCTTGTAGATGATACAGCTCGTGTAGGTAGAGAACCATTAAGAAAATTAAGTGCAACAGATCGTTTAACAAAACCAACAATGACAGCATTAGAATATGGTCTTCCAGTGGATGCATTATTAGCAGGAATGGCAGCAGCATTAAAATATGATAATGCTGAAGATCCACAGAGCGTAGAATTACAGGATAAGATCAAAGCAAATGGAGTAAAAGCAGCATTAAAAGAAGTATCTGGAATCACAGATGAAAAGATCTTAGATGATGTCGTAGCAATTTACGAAGCAATGTAATCAAAATAATATCAATGAAAATTAACCAAAAGTTAAAGTAAACAACCTTTTCTCTTAATCATATAATTTATATATGGAAAGGCGGCCGGAAATTTACCGGCCGTCTTTTTACGTGATAAGAAAGTATCATAACGTAGTGACATAGGAAATAAGACGGGCATATGGAACATAATACAAAAAAATCACAAGAACAACAACCAATGGCAAGAAAAAAATCGAAGAGTTATTACCAAATATGAAATATGGCAATATTACGATCATTGTTCAGGATGGAAAGATCATTCAGATTGATAAGACAGAGAAACATAGAATATAGATTAAGGAAAATACTGTATTATTGCGTAAAAATCCGCTACAATAGAATTAAAAAGACCGGTGCTTTTTTATTGGTTTTGATCGTGTTTTTAAAAGCTGCTTCAAAAGGCAAGAATCGCAGAGGAAAACGCAAAGAAATCTCAGTTACAGGCAGAACAAGCCAATGCATTTGAGGAAGATCGTAAAATGGCATTATCAAAAGGCATGAATGGACATATTGCGAAACTAATTGATGTCAAGAATATGGAAGAAGTTTTGATGTCGGTTTTACGATAGTAAAAAAGAAGAGGTTATAAATAAAAGGGATCGATCACAAGAAAATATAAGTGATCAATCCCTTTTGTTATTTTGTGATACAAATTTTATAAATTCACAGATACAACCTATTCAACAACCTCAATTCCGTCAATATTTGGAATACACATCATAGAATAGTTCGTATGGTAAATGACAAATCCAGGTTTTGCTTTCGGTGGTTTCCGAAGTTCTTTTCTCTGTACATAATCGACTTCAACCTTTGGTGCCTGACGGCCTTTAGAATAATAAGCCGCAAGACGACCAGCTTCTTCAAATGTTGCATCTGGAAGCGTTTCTGCCTGCTCTTTACGAACAATGACATGTGAACCAGGCATATTTTTCGCATGGAACCACCAGTCACCACCATTTGCAAATTTAAAGCTTAATTCATCATTCTGGTAGTTGTTTTTTCCAACATACATATGGAAACCATCGGAAGAAATAAAATGTAATGGTTTGGATTTTGCTTGTTTCTTACCCTTTTTCTTTCTATGGCTCTTAATATAACCATAATCAGAAAGCTCATCTTTGATTAACTGAAGATCTTTTTCATCTTCAGATAAAGAAAGAGCAGTAGAGATGGAATCGAGATGATCAAGATCTGCTTTTGTCTCCACGACTAGCTCAGAAAGAGCTTCATACGTACGTTTTAATTTATTATATTTTGCAAAAAATTTCTTGGAATTCTCCAAAGGAGTTTTTGTTGGATCCAGAGGGATCGTAATCTCTTCATTTGTATAATAATTCATGCAAGTCAGAGATTTTGCATTTGGTTCCAATCCATAGCCATAAGTTTGTGTAAGTTCTCCATAAACTTTGAATTTCTCGCGTTTTTCCGTATCTTTTAACTGACGAAGCTGCAGATCATATTTCTTACTCGTTCTCTCAAGGGCTGTCTGCACGATCTTACGAAGATCAGAAGATTTCTGCTTCATTCTCGTATATTTTTCTTTTTCAGAATAATACCCGATCAATACGTCGAAAATAGAATCATATGTTTTTGCGGTGCAGTCAGGATAAGAAGTTAAAGGGATACAAGAAAATTCCTTCGGTTCTTCCCCGGAATAAATGATATTTGGCTGATAAGCTTCATCTTCTACAAGAGCATTTAATTTTATAAGCTGTCCATATAAACCAGCAGCACTGTCATCGGTCAAAGAATCCGTGGAAGCATTACCGTCAAGTCCTGCACGATAACAAAGTTCATTTGCGATCAAAGGACTCATTCCCGTGATGGAAGTATAAAGTGCTTTGCAAAGATTCAATGGTTTTGTGATGATATGCTGATAAAAGTCATCTGCAGTCAGGCTTGCTAGCGGATGTTTTCCCTTAGATGGCGGGAAGGTATAAGTACGTCCCGGCAATACCTCTCTGACAGAACTGATATTTGCAGAGATATGCTTGATGCTATCTAGGATCACATCATCGCTGTTTACAAAAAATGATATTGCTGTGTTTTCCCATGATCTCAATGATCAGACGCTTCTGGCAGATATCTCCAAGTTCGTCCAGATGCTCAATCTGAATCTCAATGATACGCTCAAAATCAGGCTGAGTGATCGAGATGATCCTTCCGCTGCTGATATGTTTACGAAGCAGCATGCAGAAGTTTGGTGCCTGCATAGGGTTTGCTTTTCCTTCCTTGGATAAATAGACAAGGGGAAGAGAAGCACTGGCTGAGAGATGAAGTCTTGTTGTCAGTCTCTCTTTCTTGATCACAAGTGTGATCTCGTCGGCTTCTGGCTGATAGATCTTATAGATTCTTCCGCCAATGATCTGTTTATTTAATTCTGATACAATATTTGAAATGACAAATCCGTCGAATGCCATAATGAAATACCTCCTGGTAAAAAATCGGTTATCTTATAATATAAGAAGATAAATCCGTCAAACAATTATATCAGAAATCGGGAAAAGTATAAAGAAAAAACGATCAAATCGATAAATCATAGAGAGATAGTCGGGATTTTGTTGTAATTAAAATCATTTCTTATTATAATAAATCTTAAGTATACAAAATTAGGTCAAAGATATGGAGGAAAGTTCATTGAGAAAAGAAGCATCAATCAATGCATGGAAGCAGTTATATGATATTACATTAAAGTTAGACAAATTAGAACCTTGGAATGATCTTGGAGATACGCAGCTTGTGACGATTCAGTTAAAAGACAGAGAAGAACCTGTCTTTTGCAGTGTGATGGGAAAATTCAGTGGGGAAAGAGGAATCGCAGTCTTCGACGGAATGGAAGGTTTAGGGGATTTCTATATGATCCTTGGAGCAGAAGAGGGAGATCTTCCAGCACAATATCTGATGGATGAACATTCAAGCCTTACTTGTTTCTGGGGAAGCATGATGAATGTTCCAGACGAGCAAAGAAGCGTGATCGATGAATTGGATATCCGTTTCAAAACAATCAGTGACTGGATTTATTTTGTTTCTTATAAAAAAGGATACAAACCATATCAGTTAGATGAAGATGAAGTAGCACTTCTTACAGAAACTTATGAAAATTTATATATGGTATTAGAAGCAGTCAAAGATGGAAAATTAAATCCAGATATCGAACAGGCAGAAGGAATCGTACGCCGTTATAATTCTGAAAATGACACATGGGAGATGTTTGTAAAAGAAATTCCAGAAGCAGAAAAAGAATTTCCATCCGTGATGTTAGAAGATCAGGATTTAAAAGACGAATTAAAGAATAAGAAACAGATTGATCTTGAAGTGATCTTAGATTTTACTTATCTCCCAGTGATGGTAGAAGGGGAAGAAGAGGGAGAACGTCCAAAGAATCCTCTGTTATTTATGGCATATGATAATACCGATGGCGGAGTGATCACAATGGATATTTTAGAAGAAGGTGATGATGAGATCAGTAGAACTTTGGGATTTTTCATCAGTTTCGTACAGCAGAATGGAAGAATGAAGACGATCAAAGCAAGAAATCCATGGATTTTTGGAGCCTTAGAAGATATCTGTGAATACTGCAGTGTGGATCTTGTATATGACCCAGTAGAAATCATGGATCAGGTCATTGAGGAAGTAATCTCCCAGTTGTAAGATTTTCATGTAATATAGGATAAGATGAATTAGAGTGAACAAGGTTGACAAATAAGTTAATGATTGGTAAAATACAAATAATTTGACGTGCTACCTAAGTAGCACTTTAATTCGATAAAGTATCAAGGAGCGGCAAAATTATGAATAAAAAGAGAGTCCACACACCAGAAGGTGTCAGAGATGTATATGGAACCGAATATGGACAGCGAAGCAAGTTAAAAGCCAAATTAAACAAAGTCTTTGCATCTTACGGATATGAAGGGATCAGAACTCCAGGATTTGAATTCTTTGACGTATTTAATAGCGAAAAAGGAACAGTCTCTGCAAGAGAGATGTTTAAATTTTTTGACAGAGAAGGAAATACCTTAGTTCTTCGTCCAGACGTCACACCATCCATTGCACGTTGTATTGCAAAATATTTTAATGAAGAGAATATGGGAATCCGTCTTTCTTATGCAGGAAACGTATTTTTGAATAACTCAAGTTATCAACTGAAGTTAAAAGAGACATGTCAGTTAGGTGCAGAATTAGTCAATGATGCATCTGTACAGGCAGATACAGAATCCATTGCAATGGCAATTGATTGTTTTTTAGCAGCAGGATTAACAGATTTCAGACTTTCCATTGGGGAGGTTGAATTTTTTAACGGATTAACACAGACGATCAAAGAGGAAGAAGTCAAGACACAGCTTCGTGAATTGATCTTAAATAAAAACTATTTCGGATTAATGGAATATGTGGAAGCATTAGATTTATCTGATAAGATTAAAGATGTCTTCTTACATTTCAATGAGTTAAATGGAGATGTAGAGATCTTAGATCAAGCAGAAGCTATGGTAGAGAATGAACAGTCTAAGAAAGCGATCAAAAGACTTCGTGATGTCTATGATATTTTGAAATTATATGGCAAAGAACAGTATGTAAGTTTCGATCTTGGAATGTTAAATAAACATAACTATTATACAGGAATCATTTTCAAAGGTTACACTTATGGAACTGGAGACGCAGTCCTAAAGGGTGGACGATATGATAATCTGATCGAACAGTTTGGAAAGAAAGCCCCATCTGTCGGATTTGCGATCGTATTAGATGAGCTGATGATGGCATTAAGTCGCCAGGAATTCCATATGGAAGCATGATCATATGGATACCATGATCATTTATAAAGAAGCAACGATGAAAGATGACGATCCTTCGAGCAGAAGAATTAAGAAAAGAAGGAAAGAAGTCATCTTAGAGAGAAAGAATGATCTGTTGCAGTAAAGCAGATTATGAAAAAATTTTGGCCCAAAAGAACATCGCCATTGGTGGAATCCTTTATTTTATCTAATCAACAAATCTAGCACAAAGAAGGGAAACAAAGATCATGAGATATATTACATTTGCCCTTGCAAAAGGGCGACTTGCAAAGAAAGCGATGGCTTTATAGAAGAGATCGGTATTACATGCGAGGAAATGAAAGATGAGAAAACAAGAAAATTGATCTTCGTCAATGAAGATTAAAATTAAAATTTTTCCTATCCAAAGCAAGTGACGTGCCAACTTATGTTGAATATGGAGCAGCTGATATCGGTGTTGTTGGAAAGGATACAATCCTTGAAGAAGGAAGAAACCTGTATGAAGTATTAGATTTGAAATTCGGAGCCTGCAAGATGTGTGTCTGTGGACCAAAAGAAGCGAAGAAATACTTAAACAGCAATGAGATCATCCGTGTAGCATCCAAATATCCACATATTGCGAAAGAATATTTCAATAATCAGAAATTACAGACAGTAGAGATCGTTAAATTAAACGGATCTGTCGAACTTGCACCGATCGTTGGATTATCTGAGGTGATCGTCGACATCGTAGAGACAGGAACAACATTAAAAGAAAACGGACTAGAGGTCTTAGAAGAGGTTTGCCCACTATCTGCAAGAATGGTAGTAAATCAGGTAAGCCAGAAGATGGAACAGGAACGTATCAGTAAGATCATCGTTGCATTAAAGAAGATCTTAGACGAAAAAGAATAGGTCGGAGGAAAGAATCATGAGAATAGTAAAAGTAAACAAAGATTCAATTGCAAATATCTTATCAGATTTATTAAAGAGAAGTCCTACAAACTATGGGGATTTTCAGGATAAAGTTGATGCGATTATCAAAAATGTCAGAGATAATGGAGATAAAGCAGTCTTTGATTATACAGCACAGTTTGACAAAGCTGAGATCAATGCAGACAATATTTTAGTTACAGAAGAAGAGATCAAAGAAGCTTATGAAGAAGTGGATGATGAATTGATCAAAGTTATTCGTAAAGCAATCAAGAACATTCGTGATTTTCATGAAAAACAGATTCAGAAGAGCTGGTTTGAGACAAGAGAAGACGGAGTGATGCTTGGACAGAAAGTTACACCAATGGAGACTTGTGGTGTTTATGTGCCAGGTGGAAAAGCCGTTTATCCATCTTCTGTATTAATGAACATTGTTCCAGCACATGTTGCAGGAGTGAAAAATATCATCATGACAACACCTCCTGGAAAAGATGGAAAAGTTACAGCAAATACATTAGTGGCAGCAAAAGAAGCTGGAGCAACAAAAGTATATAAAGTTGGTGGAGCACAGGCAATCGCATCGATGGCATTTGGAACAGAGTCTATTCCAAAAGTAGATAAGATCGTAGGACCAGGTAACATTTTGTTGCATTAGCGAAAAAAGCAGTTTATGGAAATGATAAGCATCGATTCCATCGCAGGACCAAGTGAGATCTTAGTTTTAGCAGATGAGACAGCAAACCAAGATATGTGGCAGCAGACTTACTTTCACAGGCAGAACATGATGAGATGGCAAGTGCGATCCTTGTTACAACAAGTGAAGAATTAGCACATAAAGTATCTGATGAGATCGATGGATTCTTAAATCAGTTATCAAGAAAAGAGATCATGGAGAAATCTTTAGATTCCTTCGGATATATTCTTGTTGCAAGTGATATGAAAGAAGCGATCGATACAGCAAATGCCATTGCATCTGAACATATGGAGATCATGACAGCCAATCCATTTGATGTTATGACAAGAATCAAGAATGCAGGAGCAATCTTTATTGGAGCATACAGTTGTGAACCTCTAGGAGATTATTTCGCAGGACCAAATCATGTTCTTCCTACAAACGGAACAGCGAAATTCTTCTCTCCATTAAGTGTTGACGATTTCATCAAGAAATCAAGTGTCATTTACTATTCAAGAGAAGCCTTAGAGCCAGTACACAAAGACATCGAATTCTTTGCAAATCAGGAACAGCTGACTGCACATGCAAATTCCATGAAAGTAAGATTTGAAGATAACCAGGAAGGATAAAGAT
>ENA-OQDC01001384-OQDC01001384.1-human-gut-metagenome-genome-assembly--contig:-NODE-1384-length-12505-cov-3.460252_pt1 | contig 12505 bp, 16 predicted proteins | sample MGYA00242770_ERZ504601 | MGnify/ENA primary metagenome ERZ504601 (study PRJEB26092, sample SAMD00036305) | human gut metagenome | host: Homo sapiens | study: EMG produced TPA metagenomics assembly of...
CCGTCTCGATAGGATGGCTGATTCTCTGTCCTGCCGTGTCGGTACATACATATTCCGGCTTGCATACTTCTTTCCGAACATGGCCGAGAGCTGCCGACCTTATCCAGCTTGCGCTGCAAGTTGGTACGGTCATACCCCATCTTACGGCAAAAGTCTTCTACGGAGAACCAGGAAGTCCCGAACAAGTCTTTGAGGTGATAGCTGCCCAGGTATATGATCAGATCGAGCATGACGTTTTCCACCTGCCTCATACAACCGTTTCAATCAGCACGGAATTATAGCTTTCCCCAAGCACCCTGGGGACACGGATCAGTTCTTTTGCCATGATAATACTTACAAAATCAATCCTCTCTCTGTTTTCATTACCACAAAGATAGGCATACCGGCCAACATACGCATCATACTTATCAATCAGTTTTAACGCTATGACCGGCATGAGAAAAGGATACACTTATATTGCATATAGCGGAAAATTTGTAAGATTACCCTGTACTTTATAAGGCAACATAGAAAATCTCTCCGCATGCAATTCCGATCTTTTTCCCAGTAATGCTGTCAACGAATTGGCCCGGACATTCCCTTCGGCCTTCACTTCTATCGGCACCATTTGGGCATTACGTTGAATAACAAAATCCAACTCAAGACGCGAATTGTCTGTGTTATGGTAATAAATCGGTGATACGCCCTTACTTTTCATCTGCTGCAATACATATTGTTCAGTCATTCCTCCCTTGTATTCCTTAAATATGTCGTTTTTAATCAAGACTTGGGCCGGATCTGTCTTGACCATAGCACCCATAAGCCCCAAATCAACCATATAGAGTTTGAAAGCCGACAGGTCTTCATAAATATCAAGCGGAAGCTCCGGTTTGGTACATCGAGGCACTTTATACAACAACCCGGCATTTACAAGCCATTGAATGGCCATCTCAAAATCATTGGCTCTGGCACCTTTTCGCAAAGCTCCGTAAATGAATTTCTTGTTTTCTTTAAATAATTGGGAAGGAATGCTGTTCCATACCATTCGGACACGCAGAACCTGTTCTTTGGGCGCATGTTTTGAGAAGTCAAGATCATAGCCTTGCAAAATCTCCGACTGTATTCTTCTGACTTCCAGCAAGGAATCCGTTTCTACATATTTGAGTACAACTTCCGGCATACCACCTACATAATAATATTGCCGAAGGAGATCCGTATATTTGTCATGCAGGAGGCTTATCGTTTCAAAATCCCCACTCATAAGCAATTTACAAGCTTCTCCTTCTCCCTTGGCGACAAGAAACTCTTCAAAGTTCATAGGAAATATATTGATGACATTTACCTTCCCTACGGGATAAGACACATCCTGATGAAGGGACATCCCCAAAAGTGAACCTGCCACAGCTATATGATACTCCGGAACCTCCTCTTTAAAATACTTCAAAGATTCCAGTGCTTCCGGGATATCTTGTATCTCATCAAGGATAATAAGCGTATCACCCGGAGTAATGTCAACGGAAGTCATCGCACGCAGCCCCCGTAAAATTCTGTCAACATTGAAATCCTGAGAAAAAAGCTGGCGTGCAAGGTTATTCTTACGGCATACCACATAAGCCTCTTTTTTGTATTCAAGTTTGGCAAACTCATGGAGCAGCCATGTTTTCCCAACTTGTCGGGCACCATTTAAAATCAGAGGTTTTCTATCCTCACGGTTTTTCCATTCTATAAGTTGTTGCAAAACAAATCTTTTCATCTACAAACAGCATTTTTATACATGTAAAAACAGCGTATAATACATTTTTCCGCACTTATTTACACTACAAATATACTAAAATAAGCAGATAATAGAAGCAATCTTATACATTTTTCCGCACTTTAATCAACTCCGTTGAAGCCCAATGTCAAGAATGGAAAGCAGTAGCCAATTTAGGATTGCCTTCTCCACGCTCGATGGCCACCAGCGTATTGATGCCCACGCCCGCCAGTTCGGAGAAGTTCCAGCTGATTGACCTTCAAACTCTTCCTGCGCTCTTTAATCATCTTTCCTAGCTCTTTCATATTCACAACACATTGTGATTTTTCGACAGAAATAGGAATTTAAAACATGAAAACTGACTAAAATCACACTGTATTGTGATTTAATCAGTTTCATCCTAGTTCAAAGAAAAAAGAACAGCCGATAAAGTAACTATAATCATTGTATTCATATAGATTAACATCATATATTCAAGTTAATCTATATATTTACATGGATTATTTGTATATTTGCAAAAAAGGAACAACCATGTGGCATGAAATGAGCAATCCGGCTGTGCTGATGAAAATCGGCCAACGCATCAAAGAGACACGTATAAGGCAGCGTATCACGCAGGAAGAACTGGCAACGGCTTCCGGTGTAAGCCCCTTGACCGTTGCGAACATCGAGAAGGGCAAATCGGTATCGCTGCTGTTGTTCATCAGCGTACTCCGCTCGCTCGGTCTGCTGGAGAACCTGGAGCAACTGGTACCGGAAACCCGGGTCAGCCCGATAGAACTCAAGAAACTGCAAGGGAAGAAACGCTACCGTGTACGCCATTTAAAACAAGATAACCATGAATGATTTGATAGTAGATGTAAAGCTGTGGGGAGAAAGCGTAGGCTCTCTCTATTGGGAAAAGGAAAGCAATGCCGCCTTGTTCGACTATGAACGGAAGTTCATCCGCTCCGGTCTTGACATTTCTCCCATCATCATGCCCATCGACCAATACAGGAACACACCCTACCGATTCCTTGAAAACCGCACCAACTGTTTCAAGGGGTTGCCCGGACTGTTTGCCGATTCACTGCCGGATACTTTTGGAAACCAAATCATCAATGAATGGTTTGCCAGCAAGGGATTGTCCAGAGAGAGATTACCCCTTTAGACAGGCTTTGCTATGTAGGTAAACGTGGTATGGGCGCACTGGAGTTTGAGCCGTCTTCGCCAATCAACGGCATGAACGAATCATCGGTCCTCCATATCGAGGAGCTGACAGAGCTTGCCAAATTCGTATTCACAGATAGGATGGCTTTTCAGGCCCAACTGCGCCAGGAAGGAAGAAACATACTAGATATACTGAAGGTGGGAACATCAGCCGGAGGTGCCAAGCCCAAGGCCATCATCGCCTATAACGATATTACCGGAGAGGTACGCTCCGGGCAGGTAAAAGCCCCTGAAGGATTCGGGTATTGGCTGCTGAAATTTGATGGCGGCAAATACAGCGAACACACGCAGATAACGGACAATCCACAAGGAATAGGAAACATCGAATATGCCTATCACCGAATGGCAAAAGCCTGTGGTATCGATATGATGGAATGCCGGTTACTTCAGGAAAAAGAGTCATGCCATTTTATGACACGCCGTTTTGACCGTATGGAAAACGGAGAGAAGATTCATGTACAGACATTGGCCGGGCTTGCCCACTATGACCGTGACCAGCGCCATTCATACGAAGAGATATTCCGCATCATGAGGCAAATGAACCTGCCTTATCCCAGCCAGGAGGAGCTTTACCGAAGAATGGTGTTTAACGTCATGAGCCGGAACCATGACGACCATAGCAAGAACTTCTCTTTCCTGATGGACAAACAAGGGAAGTGGAAACTGTCTCCTGCATACGACCTCTGCTATTCATACACACCGGGCGGCAAATGGACGAACCGCCACCAACTGTCACTCAACGGCAAACAAGACAATTTCACGATGGAAGATCTGCAAAAGGTGGGTGAGAACATGGGTATCCGGGAACACAAACAGATTATCGAAAAGGTACAGGAAACCGTATCGCATTGGCATGAAACTGCCAAGGATTGCGGGGTCAAACCGGAACACGCCGACTTTATCGGAAAAAGCCTGCTCTTGTTCGGCAAGCAACTGCATACCATCCAAATGCCGGACATTGCCAACGAACAAGAGCAGGCTTTCATGAAGGCTATGCGGAATGATGACTTCAACGCCATCCTGGAACTGAAGATGAAAGGATATCAGCCATCGGAAAAGGTACTGAAAATCCTCCAGCCGGATATATCCGCCACCACCTTCATCGCTGCCGCCAAAATCTTCCAAATGGAGGAAGTGCTAAAAAGCATTCAGGACATAAAGCCCGCACAAAGCCCGATTATAGGCGGCAATAAGCGTAGCATGGAATTGGGGGATTAGCACACAAACGACGTCTCGCGACATTCAATATAATAGTAAATATATTAATTATTATCTATTATATTTTGATTTAACAGTTAATATATTTACCTTTGCGATATGACAACGAATCACATCACCCAAGCCATGGCCAATCCGGAAATCATAGCGGAACTGGGCAGGCGATTTAAGGAATACAGACTAACCTATAGGTTCACCCAGAAAGAGGCTGCCGAGAAAGCCGGTGTCAGCCTTATCACCTTGCGCCAGTTTGAGAACGGGAAGGCCTATAACATCAATATGGGCAACTTTCTTGCCCTGCTGCGAGTAGTGGACTGTCTGGAACAGATGGACGACCTGCTGCCGGAAATACCTGTTTCAGCCTATACTATGGAACAAATAATGAATAAAAAGCCGAAAAGGATAAGACATGGAAAATAATGTTGTGAGTGTTATGTTATGGGGGGAAGAAGTCGGAAAGCTCTATTGGGACGAAAGGAGCAAAAGAGCCGTCTTCAACTATCATCCGGACTTCATCAAGAAAGGAGTGGAAATCGCCCCACTGACCGCTTCTGTCAAAGGATCGGCGGCAAAGGGTATGCCCATACTCGGAAACAGAGAAAAGATTTATCAAGGTCTTCCACCGTTCTTGGCAGATTCATTGCCTGACCGGTGGGGTAACATGGTCTTCGACCAATGGGCGGCACAAAACCATATCCCCAAGCGCAAACTCACGCCGGTAGATAAACTGTCTTTCATCGGAAAACGGGGAATGGGAGCCTTTGAGTTCATTCCGGCCACTCCGGGATTGGAATCCTCTTCTACTCTCCAGATAGAGAGTTTATACCAACTGGCACGCCGTATCTTCGAGGAACGGGAGGAAATATCCGTGCAAGATGATGAAGCACTGCAACTGCAAAGTATCTATGAGATAGGGACATCAGCCGGAGGACAGCACCCGAAAGCCATCATCGCCATCAATGAAACGACACATGATATACGTTCCGGCCAAGTTCCTTTGCCGGAGGGCTATACCTACTACATATTGAAGTTTGCAGAAGGGGACGATTTTCCGTTCACGCAAATGGAAATGGTATATTATAAGTTGGCAAAAGAAGCCGGGATTACGATGATGCCTTCCCGACTCATTCAAATTGAGGGGAAACATCACTTCCTGACGGAGCGTTACGATAGGATAAACGGAGAGAAGATACATACACAGACACTCGCTGCCATGAATCCGGACGCAACAAGCTATGAGGATTTGTTTGAAGTCTGCCGAAAACTGAGCATCCCGGCCAGCGAACAGTCCGAACTGTACCGCCGGATGGTATTCAATGTCATGGGCGGCAACGTGGATGACCATATCAAGAATTTCTCTTTCCTGATGGAAAGAAACGGCACATGGCACATCACCCCTGCATACGACATGACATTCACCACCAATTTAGACGGTGCGGCCTATGAAAACGTACACTCTATGAATATTTCGGGAAAAGACAACGGCATCACGGAAGATGACCTCTTGCAATTTGCCCGACAAAACGGAATAAAGAATGCGAAAAGGATAATCGAGGAAGTCAGCCTTGCCATCAGCCATTTCTACGATTATGCCACCAATTATCAAATCGATGAGTATTGGAAAGACCGCATCGAAGAGCATCTTTCCGGCTTGGTATCTCCGCTCATAGGGGAAACCATGAAGCACTACCTGCCCACCATCGTTGAACCCTACGAAACAGAGGATGGCTTTCTAGTATCAGAAATCAACATCATCGAAAACACCCGGCATGATTTCCGTATCGAGGCAGTCATCAACGGAAAGCGACAGAAATACATCGCCGGGCGTAAAAGCGATTTGGCTGCTGAAATCATAGCCAAAGGAAGAAACAAAATGACCGCTGAGAACAAGAAAGAACTTCTGGAACGGTTGTTGCTCCCTTTGGCTAGAAGAAAATAAAAACAGACAAATAGCGACATTATCACATTAATAAAAAATCTGTTCTTGTTCGGCAGACAACCACATACAACTTCTTCTGAAAGCATAAATCAAAGAGGCGTTAAAAAATAGCATTCAAAGTTTTTTGGTTCTTTTTGCGAAAAAGAACCGCTGAGCAAAAAAATCAACGGTTACTTTACTTTCGGAAAAATATGTAATGACGTTATAGACCGAATGAGGGGCGCAGCTTCTTCATAGCATTCTCCACATCAAAGGAAGACACATCCATAAGATCTTCTCCCCATGCTTCCGGAAAGTCAAGAATGGAACGTCCGTTATTGAGAACCGCATCACGGATGGCTCTCATCGCATTCTGCCGGGTCGGTTCCAGCTTGAAGAAAAGACAATGCCTGACTGCCATCGTAAGGGTATCATCGTCTATAAAGAAACGGATGGTGACTGTCATGTGTACCTGTGTCCGTTTCTCCAGTATCTTCTTTTTGGTTTCCAGCTTAGCCAACCGGGAAACATAAAATGAAGGAATACGTTTCCCAGATTCAACACAAGCCTTCATCGCTTCATGTATTTCAGCGATACCGTCACGTATATCCGTCAAGTCGGTGCAATTGGATGCAACCGTGTAAGCCGATAACTTTTTCATCTCAAAAGCCGTTTTTATAGGGCAAAAGCCCTGTTTGTGAAACTTATATTATCTGAATCTCCTTGTCACCTACCTTCTCGTCCGATACAACCAATACCTCGTATTTCATCTTCTTGTAATTATAGACTACGGCAAGCGTATTAAAAACACCGTTATCATACCGCCTGTCATAAACGGTATGTACATACTCATACATCGTATTTCCCATCATGAACTTGATGGATGCTTCAGTAAAATAGAATGCCACCGCATAAGCCAGCGTTTTCTTTTTATCAACCTTCTTTGTTTTCATAACCATTTGTCCTTTATTGTTTTCTGATAAAATATTCAATGGCCGAATGAACCAATATATAATGTGTAGGTGTCTGCCTGCATTGTTCCGCATAAGGATTATAGAACTGGAGAGCCAGCGCATGGTATAATTCCGGCAATTCCCGCTTGATTCTCGCTGCAAGCATCCGATAAGAGCATTTTCGTCCGTACTTCATCAGCTCACGCCATTTATCCTGTGTTATTTCCGTGCAATTCGTTTCGTAAACCATAACTTCCGTTTTTAAGTTCAACATTCCGTTTACCCCTTAATCAATTCAGGCAATCCTTTACCGTCGTACCGATTTTCAGCCCTTTATCCAGCTGCACGATCAACCCACGAACATTCACCTCTTGAATTTGAGAAAGAAGCACATACCCCCATTCCCATTCTTGAATATGGCAATAGCCGAAAAAGAGCCAATCACCGTCTTCCTGCTGTTCAGCTTCCGTTACCAACCATACCGCCGAAGAGAAAGGAAGAAAAAATCTCGCTATAACTTCCGCATTAAGCCCCTGCCCCTCTTTTGAATACAAAGGGTTGGCTTCAAACACATTCTTTAGTTGTTCTGTCACTGTAATCATACGTCACATTTTTAATGGGTTAAACTTCTAATTTTATGCTTCAGCTAGATTTAAAGACCTTTTTTTAAAACCCTTTCCGGGATGGCCTTTTCCAAACATATCCTTCAAGAAAACAAGATACGCCTGAATTCTTTTTTCCTGGAACAGGAATCCGTGCAGAAGAAAGGGACTCAGTTTATATTCAGATATGCATTCTACTCCGTTGAGAAACCCCGAAAGATCACGAAGCAGCATCTATTGAAAGAATATGCAGGGGTGCCTTTGGAAAAAAGGGAGCATGCAACCGGAACAAATACCCGATATGAAGCAATATAGTGATATAATACTGTATTGGAGATGCCAACTCTCCTGAAGCACAGCAACAGCTGACGGAATACCTCCAGCAACATAATTCATTAAAAGTCCAGTTGTCTTTTTTTCGACAAGAGAAATGATTCCACTTAGCAAGGATGAACAATCCATCGCATATGCGGAACTACAGAAGGCGTTATTTTTTTCGCCAAAGAAAAAAGATACCTCTCCTGTTCGTTTCCATAAAAGACATGATAAACGATATCCGTTTTTTCAATCTGCTGGAGGAGAGCCATATCGATTTCAGATGTATTGATTTCCCGTGGTTCTACAAGGAGAATCTGCCTCTGATAAAGGCGGTTGTGCTATATGAAAAATTGGAAATAAGAATAAATGTATAAGATATCAAGCTTACAGATTGGCCTTCAATGTTGCAGCATTGAGGTTTATGAGAAACAATTCTAAATATATTTCTGTTTGGCGAAATCTTATTCTAAAAGGAACTCTAAATAAAAGAATCCACCTTCAGATATCTTTCTTCACTTATCCTCAAAGTATATAATCCAAACATAAATATCAGACCTATTTTCCCTATAACTGAGTAATAAAAAGATTATTCCCCAACACCGTAAACAAAGAAATAACAGAAGCACTTTAAAAGAGTGTATCTAACTCACTTTTTTAAGGATAATATCCCTGTTACAGTTATCTGTAGCAGGTGATCCTTTCAAATTGGGCATTAGATGCACCCTTTTTCTTATTCCAACAAATGCACCAATTCCCAATACATCTTCAAAAACACCTCCAGATACACCTTCAGACTCGGGAAATAGACGAAAGACTTCCGGCAAAAGAAAGGCACGTGAATGGCCGTTCATTCGGAACCTCCATTTCCGGATAGCGTTTCTTTGTCCATCCAAAATAATCTCTATCGGGACAGAACAATAAACAAAAGCATAAATATCAGGCAAAATTGTCCCGATAAAATAATTATAACATGACTATTGAAGATGAAATCCTCCAATACCTGCACTATCATCCTCTATCAAACAGGGTTGAGATAACGCTTGGGATAACCAATCCTCCCAGTGGCAGGATTGTAAAAAGACTACTGGCCGATGCCGTAACCAAAGGAATGATAGAAGTACTCTAACAATAGTAGTGCCACTATATTATAAGCAGCACTGCAATTGTTCCTTACCCCAGCAAATGCACCTCCTGTAACCTCACCAATCCCAAATACATCTTCAAGAACACCTCCTGATACACCTTCAGATCCGGGAAATAGACGAAAGACTTCCGGGAAAAAGAGAGACATGTGAATGGCCGTTCATTTGGAACCTCCATTTCCGGATAGCGTTTCTTCGCCTGGTCAACCGCCATCTTGTTCAGTGAAGCCACGAAGTTGGCCTGCCGTATCGGATTCCATTTCGGGGTTTCAAGAATCACCATCCCATCTTTTCTCTCCGGGATAACCATGTATTCATTCTGTGTGTTACGGGCATAATAACACACGAAAGACAAGGCTTCATAGACATTATCCCCCACATGAATGCCGATAACCTGTTCTTCAACCGGTGTACCGGCAAAGCATTCCGCAATCTGCTTCATGGCATACCCATGCAACAAGGCAGCATCAGAAGCCAACAGATAAGCCGGTGCGGTACGCTCTCCTCCCTTATCGCTGGCAGCAAAGAGAGAAGGACTCCAACAGAGATGGATGAGCTTTCCTTTTTCTTTCTCACGAAGGGAAGCGACACATAACCGGTTGTCAAAGACCAAACGGGCTTCTTTCGTTTCCGGATGAAACTGGAACACGTTCCGTACCTTATCAGGTTTGTGTATATCCATCATCAGATAGCCTTGCCACCCGGACACATGTTTTGTCTTCAAAGTTGTTTCGCTTTCCTCTACATCAAAGAGATATGACAAGAGCTTTTCCCGCTTGCAACATACGGAAAGAGAAAACTCATCCTGTTCTTTCATCTGCTGCATATCCAATGAAAGGACAAAAGCCAATTGCCAAGGAGTAAGCTCGGAAAAGCCATGTAATTCGATACAAGACAACGCATCTTTCTCCGGTGAGTAAACGACATATCCCCGGCCACCTATCTCATATCTCAACATGAAATCCCCCTGTTCAGTGGGATGATAATTCTGTAAAACGGTCTGATAATTCATAAAGCAAATGTATTAAGTTAGTATTCATCATAATGAGAAATCGGGACCACTCTTGCGTTTCCGTTTCTTTTTGGACGGTATGAGATCATCCTCTTGCGACTTCTTCCCGCTGCCGGTAATGTCAAGCTCCGGAATGGCCATAACTCCCCCACCCTGCATATAGAAAGCCTCACGATCCACCCGCTCACGGAACTCCCCTACCCTATCAATATGCGATGAGAAACCGATAGCCACACCATCGAAATGCCTCTGGATATTCCGATAAGTAAGCTGGCGAGAAAGTTCCGCACCCTTGAAGATATGAGGATCTTCCACGTTTTCCATATAGAAAGAAATCCCATATGCGCCTTTGCCGTTTACATGCTCCGTCACCCGAATCGATTCTTCCGCCAAGTTCTTCTTGAAATCCTCATATCCGGAAGAAGAGTTCAAAGCCTTAAACACGTGGTCATAGAGATAATGCTTCTGTTCATCGGCACTCATGCCATGGCCATCAAAACAGATATTACCGAAGCGATATTTCTGAGGAAGCGAAACGTCCTTCAGATAAAATCCAGAATCCTTAATGCCATAGACATAATAGGATTTGTCATTCTTGGTGACAAGGCGCATATATCCCCCTTCTTGTTCCAGGTTTCTTCGGAAATCGGATGTACTTTCAGAAAAAGAATAAATACGGTCAAGCAGCTGTAACAGTTCGTCCTTGAACAAGGGTTTGAAAAAGCCTCCTTTTTCCAGCAATGCGAAAAGGTTGTCATAGCTTTCATCACCCAACAGGACACGCCATTCTTCATTGGCCAGTTTTATTTCTTGCAAGGGTTTATCCAAAGACCAGTATGTATCGGATTGTTCCAGGACAGCCGATACCTTATCCTTATAATTATAACTACGCATGGCTTTTTTCAAGGCCGCATCAAAATAATAGTTACGGTATTGCGACTCTCCCAAATGTGGTTCTCTTGACACCTTCCTTTTCCAAAGGCAATAACCCATACTTCTGCTCCAGTTCCCTTGATATCTTTTCGGAACGGCTGTAATTATTCCCGGAAGGAATGCTTTTGCCTTCTTCATCAATCGTGGTCAGCAGCACATGCACATGGCTGTGTACCTTGTCGGTATTCAGGACAACTGCATAACAGGACTTTCCGTACCCCATCCTCTCGATATATTCCCCGGCAAGAGAAAGCCACTGTTTATCGGAAAGGCTTTCTCCCGGATAGAGGCTCAGAATAAATTCCGCATAAGGTAGTTTCACCCGGTCATTCAACTGGGAGATAAGTTTCATGTAGGCTGGCATGGCGGCCAGTTCGTCACCGGTGGAGGTGCAAAGCACTTTTCCGTTTCCTTCCTTGACCTTGGAAAGCTGGTATTCGATTTTCCTGCTCATGGACAGGTGGGATGAGAAAGAAGGCTGTATCTCGGCTATCATAACAATTTCCGGTTAATGGTTTCTACATCCGAAAGGTATTGGTTAATCCGATCCAATGAATACAATATATTTTCATCGGACGGAAGCGTATTGATATGTTTGGCAAGCTGGTTGATATTGGCTCCTATTTTACGAAGTTCATATATCATTTGCACATCGGTTTTCGATATGCTTCTGCCTTTCAAGGCAGACTCTCTGATAAAGGAAGAAAGGGATTTTCCCTCTTCCTTTGAACGTTGAAGAAGCTGTTCTTTCTCGGCTTCCGTCAAGCGGATCTTTATACTTATATCTCGATTCTTTTTCATATATACAGAGTATGTGAGTGTAACGAACATTGGTCGGCAACTCGGCTGTCGCAAGGGTTTTTGTACCCACAAAAACATACCTTGCATTAGCAAAGATATGCAATAATACTCAGCTGTGAAACAAAACCAGACAAAAGTCTTGATTTCTTAATCCAGATTAACCGCTCACTTTGTTACAAAGTAACTACGCACATTGTAACAGGCAAACGAAAAGCCATTAGTTACAAAATACATAATTACTAATTATATTATTACAAAGTATGAACATACATACTTAATTATAATATTAAGTATGTACATAATTATATTCATATTTATATATGTAATTACTTATACAATTAAGTAAATAAGTGTGTAATAAATTAATTATAAAAGTATGCAATTATTTAATTTATTATTTATATATTTGCGCACATACTTAAAAATCGTACATTATGGGACAAATATTACCAGGAGTAGTCGTAGCTTTTGAGAATCCCAAGGGCGGGGTAGGGAAGTCTACGCTGACAGCTTTGTTTGCAGGTTATATTCATTCGCAGTCAAACGAAGAGGGTGGCTTATCCATTGCCGTGGTGGATATCGACGACATGCAGAACACTATCGGAAAATTACGTGAGGACGAAGCCGAGGACGGAATCATGAAAAAGGAAGAAGAATATGAGGTTAT
>ENA-OQDC01001385-OQDC01001385.1-human-gut-metagenome-genome-assembly--contig:-NODE-1385-length-12486-cov-3.170726_pt1 | contig 12486 bp, 7 predicted proteins | sample MGYA00242770_ERZ504601 | MGnify/ENA primary metagenome ERZ504601 (study PRJEB26092, sample SAMD00036305) | human gut metagenome | host: Homo sapiens | study: EMG produced TPA metagenomics assembly of...
CGTACAGTTTACCATCAACCTGCCCGAGAATATTACCATTACATCGGCTACATTTGCAGGATATGCCAATGAAAACAACAAGACCTGCTATCTCGGCGAACTGAACGGAACAACCTTTGCCAGCGATAAATATGTGTTCCCTAGCCGTACAACCCAAACGGATACGAGCACAATGTTTGATATTACTCTAGACACTCCAGCTACAGGCGCTACTTACCTTCACACCACAAGATGCACAAGCCGCTTGGGTTATCACTCTGAAAGGTGTAAAGGTAACTAGTTCCGGTATCAACAATGTTGTTTTAACCGCCAAGGTAAACAATAACAACATTTACGACCTCAGCGGTCGCATGGTAAAGCTCAATGCCAAGGCAGAAGACCTGCAAGGTCTCAAAAAAGGTATCTATATCTACAACAACAAGAAATACGTAGCTAAATAATTCATTTAAACATCGGTAACAATGAAAATAAAATATCATTCACTCCTGTGCATTCTCGCCACCATCTGCATTGAGTTCTCCGCTCTCTGCACTGAGCGTGAATGCCCAGAAAGCAGTATCCAAGACATGGAATCCGAACCTGAAGAACGGAATGTATCGCAACCCCGGTAATTGACGCCGACTACTCAGACCCTGACGTATGCCGTGTGGGCAATGACTACTATATGACTTCCTCTTCCTTCCAGTGTTTCCCTGGCTTGCAGATTCTGCACAGCACCGACCTGGTAAACTGGGAGATTATCGGTGCTGCCCTACTCGATGACTATCCGGTTTTGCCTGAATACCAGGGCACCGAACTGGATTGGCGCAAGAAGGTTCAGCATGGTAACTACGTATGGGCACCATCCATCCGCTACCATGACGGATGGTTCTATATCTACTGCGGTGATCCAGACCAGGGACTCTTCATGACCAAGACACAAGATCCACGCGGTCCTTGGGAGCCTATCACCTGGGTGATGAAGGGAAAAGGTCTTATCGACTGCTGCCCTCTCTGGGATGAAGACGGCAAGGCTTATCTTTCACATGGATGCGCCGGTTCCAGAGCCGGTATCAAGTCGGTGTTATTCGTAGCTCCAATGTCACCAGACGGCACCAAGGTTGTCGGTCCTTCACGCATCGTATATGACGGCCATGAAGACCAACCTACCATTGAGGGCACCAAATTCTACAAGCGCAACGGCTATTATTACATCATGAGTCCTGCGGGCGGAGTGAAGTATGGCTGGCAGGTAGAACTGCGTTCCAAGAATCCATACGGTCCTTACGAGGAGTATGTTGGTATGGCTCAGGGAAAGAACAAGAAGGTGAACGGCCCTCACCAAGGTGCTTGGGTAGATACACAGAACGGTGAAGACTGGTTCCTCCACTTCCAGGATAAGCATGCCTATGGTCGTGTGGTTCATCTGCAGCCTGCCAAATGGGTAAACGACTGGCTGGTTATCGGAGACGACAAGGACGGTGACGGATGCGGAGATCCTGTTCAGCAATGGAAGAAGCCCAACTTGCCATCAAGCGGAAACTTCCAGCCTAAGGAATCGGATGATTTCAACAGCATAGACCTCGGTCTGCAATGGCAGTGGAACGGTCCTTACAGCCACTACTGGTATTTCTGCGATGCCAAGAAATCAAAGTTGCGTCTATATGGTGTTGAGCAGATTGAAGGCGCCAAAAATCTTTACGACCTTCCTAATCTCCTGCTCCAGAAGGTTCCTACCGAGAACTTTACAGCCACAGCCAAGGTAAAGTTCATTCCTAACCGCACCGAGGCTTACAAGGAGAAAGATAAGGTGTTGGGCGAAAGCGCAGGTATGATTATGCAGGGAATGGATTATGCAGCCCTCAAGTTTGTAGACACCAAGGAAGAAGGTGTTGTATTGCAATATGTAACTTGTGAAAAAGCTGACAAAGGAAAGGAAGAGAAGGTGGTAAAGCAGGTAGCCATCAAGACCAGCAAGCTGCCTAAACCTTACACCGTGAAGTATGCGATAGATGATATACCTTCATCCCGCATCGCTACTCTGGATGTATGGCTCCGTGTAAAGGTTCACAGCGAGGGAATCGCTAACCAGATTCAAGGCATTGCCGAATGGAGCTACAGTCTGGATGGTAAGAAGTTTACCAAGATTGGCAATCCATTCACCATGCGCGAAGGCAAGTGGATTGGAGCCAAGCTAGGTTTCTTCAATACCCGCACAGCCAAGAAGAACGATGCCGCCTTCTTAGACATCGACTGGATACATTTCGAAAAATAACCCCTATTTACCCCGCAGGCAGATGATTTTTCTGCCTGCGGGGGGTTCTGTTCACTTATTTTGGTACTAAGAAATCTGGTAATTCTACAGAATTGCGAAAACGTTTACGTAACAATTTCCATTAAAATCCATACAAGATAACGATATTTTTATTACTTTTGACGGCGAAATCAAAGATAATCTAAATAATAATCTCTGATTCCTATTGATCTAGAAGAATAATACACGACAACAATTGCCTGTAAATTCAAAAGACCAAACAAATATTTAAAAGTAATATAACCTATAAAACAACATCATTATGTATCAACAACTTAAACGTGCCAGCATGGCACTTGCTTTAGGCTCTGTTTGTATTGGTGCGTTTGCACAACAGAAAACAATACAGGGTACGGTGAAGGATTCTAATGGCGAGCCAATGATTGGTGTTACCATTACCGACCAAAACGGTAAAGCTGGCGGAATCACAGACTTGGATGGTAACTTTACTATCCAAAACGTAGAACCTAACACGGTTCTTACATTCAGCTATGTAGGCTGCAAAACACAAAAAATCAAAGTAGGAGGTCAAAAGTCATGGAACATTACACTCGAAGATGACAACGCAGCTCTTGACGAGGTCGTTGTTGTGGGTTACGGCACCATGCGTAAGAGAGATGTCACCGGTTCTATTGCATCTATCAACTCTGATAAGATTGCAGCTCGTGGCACAACCAATCTCGCAGAGTCTTTGCAGGGTTCAGTACCTGGTGTCAACATTACCCAGTCAGGTAGCCGTGCAGGCGCAGGCTTCAATATCCAGGTTCGTGGTCAGGCTTCAATCAACAAGCAGGCTCAGCCTCTCTATGTAATCGATGGTGTAGTTTGTGACAACATGGACTTCCTAAATCCAGACGATATCGACCGCATCGATGTATTGAAAGATGCTTCATCTACCGCCATCTACGGTTCCCGTGCTTCTGCCGGTGTCATCATGATTACTACCAAAGGCAGCAAGGGCGCAGACAAGGCTCAGAAGGCCACCATCTCCTACGATGGATATTATGGCGTAAAAAAAGCTTGCCCGCATGCCGGAATTGATGGGTGCCAATGAATTCATGGATTACCGTTTTGCCAGATATACCACTCTCGATGGTAAGAGCTACGATGGCTCAAGTCGTAAGGGTGTTGATGCCGATGGACATCCACACTACATCATAAAGGATACCGACTTGAATTCAGCCTTTTCTGACCCGCAAGGGAGGAACCAGCTACAAGGATTCAAAGCTTTACGAACTAATGATGGATCCAAGCTTCGACGGTTACGACTGGAAGAAGATGGTAACCCGCACAGCTGCTCAGCAGAACCACTTCATCAGTGCTGCAGGTGCTACAGATAAGGTAAACTACCGTGTAGGTATGGGTTATCAGGGCGAGGAAAACGTATTCAAAGGCAATGACTATGAGCGTTTCAATCTGAAGGGTGCCATGGATGCCAAGCTTTCCAAGATATTTGATGCAGGATTCTCTGTCAACTTATCTATGAGCAGTACAGAAGACGTATGTACTGATGGAACTTATTCACCATACGTAAACGCATTCTATTTCAACCCATTCGTATCTCCTACAGATGCTGATGGCAACTTGATTCCTAACCCAGGAGCCAAAGCAGCCTTTGGTTCAGATGCTCAGTTTACCTCGACATACAACCCATTGATTGACCTCTATGATGGTAATTATACCAATGAGACCAAGAAATATACCATGATGGGTAACTTGTTTCTACGTGCCAATATTATGAAGGGATTGAAGTTTACGACAACCTTCTCTCCAAACTATTCTCACAAGCGCCAGGGCATCTTCTATGCCACAGGTATCAACGAGGGCAACGATGTAGGTTCTACCTACTATCAGAAGAACAAGACCAACTTTGCATCTGTTGCAAACACCAGCCGAATGGATTGGACCTGGGATAACCAAATAGACTATAACGAGACTTTTGGTGACCACAACATTGGTGCCATGGCCCTCTTCTCACTCTATAAAAGCAATACTGAGTATCAATACGAAGAGGCTAACGGGTATCGCCAACGATCATACTACATTCACAATCTGGGTTCAGCTAGCGGTGATAAGAATCTCTCCAGCAAATACAACGAGTCATCTTTGGAGTCATTCGCCTTCCGTGCCAACTATTCTTACAAGGGAAGATATATGGCAACAGCCACACTCCGTGCCGATGGCAGCTCTCGTTTTGCCGATGGCAACCGCTGGGGATGGTTCCCATCTGTAGCTGCGGCATGGCGCATCTCTGATGAGGCATGGATGAAGCAGTTCAGTTCTTGGCTTGATAATACCAAACTCCGTGTATCTTATGGTGTTACAGGTAACAACAATGTGGGCGACTATGTAACCATCGCTTCTGCGACAGGTCCTACATACGTGACACTCGGTGGTACCGAAGTACAGGGTTATCACCCTAACGGATTGGTGAACACAGCCCTCATCTGGGAGAAGGTAAAGGAATTTGACCTCGGTCTGGACCTGAGTTTCCTGAAGAATCGCATCAATTTGACAGCCGACTTCTACAACCGTCTTTCTGATGGTCAGATTATGTCGCGCTCTGTGCCTCTGGAAACTGGTGAGAAGACATCTACCTTCAACGTAGGTTCTGTCCAGAACAGAGGTATCGAGTTGGGCTTGCAGTTCAATATCATCAACAAGAAGGATTTCTCTTGGAGTGCCAACGTGAACTTTGCCCGCAACTGGAACAAAATCAAAGAGTTGAGTAATGGTAAGATTGATGAAGTTGCCAACAACTGGTTCATCGGCGAGCCATTGAACGTACTCCGCGACTATACCCACACAGAAGTTATCACTGACAAGGGTGTAACAATGCATACTATGAATGGTGACAAGCACTATACCCTAAAGGAATTCTACGACAAGTATGGCAAGAAATACAAGTGGTATGAAGGCCAGGTAGCCGTTAATGACTGGAACGACGACGGTAAGATTGATGACAGTGATAAGCAGATTTATGGTTGCACCGATCCACGCTGGACAGGAAGTCTCTCTACCAATGTCTATTTTAAGGGCTTCGACTTCTCCATCATGTTCTATACAAAGAGCGGATTCTGGTCACGCAGCTATTTCCACGAGAAGTATATGAAGTATAGCGACCGTGGTAATGCCCACATGAAGTTGGATTACTACATCCCTGCAGGAGCACCAATCATCAATCATGAGACAGGTGAGATTACAACCGCCACAGAGACCCACTACGGAAAGTATCCTTATCCAAACAACAGCGATACATCTATGGGTGGTTATTTCGGTGACAAGGGTTCAGCCAAAGGAGAAGGCTTCCAGTATCAGAAGACTTCATTCACCAAGGTTAAAAACATCACCCTGGGTTACACCTTGCCAAAGAACGTAGTGAGCAAGGCTGGAATCAGAAACCTTCGTGTTTACATGAATATCCTGAACCCATTCTGCTTCACCAACTACAAGGGCTTCGACCCTGAGTGGGCTTCACAGAGCTTACAGAACGGTGGTCCATCATCTGTAACCTATCAGTTTGGTGTCAACTTGAAGTTCTAAGCTTCATCCCAATTAAGTTCTAAACTTCATATAAAAAAGGAAACAATTATGAAAAAGATATTATATAGCGTAGCTCTCGCTGCTTGCTGCATGAGCACCATGACCAGCTGTAGCGACTTCCTGGACGCAGAAAACAAGTCGAATGTGAGCGACAAACAAACTTTCGCTACCAAAGATGGCTTCAACACTTTGGTAAATGATGCCTATCAGCATCTGCATAACATCTATGCAGCACCTCTATTCACCAGCTGCTTTTCTGCAGGTACAGATATGTATGCCGATGCCCGAAATAAGATGAATGAGGCATTGAACACTTATGAGACCTTGACTCCTGAAAATGGTGATATTAAGAATCTCTATACTTATCTCTATGCAGGTATCCGTGCTGCTAATTCTGTATCTTACTATGCACAGAGCGCTAAGATAGATGATGCCTTGAAGAACAAACTCGTGGGCGAGGCACGCGTACTGGCAGCATACGAGTACTATCTTCTGGTGAACAACTTCGGCGGTGTTCCTATCATGAAGGATTTCCTCACTTCTGCAGAAACCGGATATCCAAAGTCTTCTGCAGAAGAAGTATATGGCTACATCATCAGCGAGCTGGAAGATGTCATCAGCAAGAACGTGCTCGAGGCATCTACAGCTACCAAGGGTGGTGGCCGCATCAGTCAGGAAACAGCCAAGGCTATCCTTGCCAAGACCTATCTCTCAGCAGCATGGGACCTCGGCAAGCAGGATTACTTTGCCAAGGCAGCTTCTCTTGCCGATGAGGTAATTGCAGGCAGAAGTTGACCACACCATTTGCCAGCCTTTGGAAGGCAGATGGTTCTGGCGATGATAACGCAGAGTTCCTCTGGGATGTAGAATATGATCTGGCAACAGCCAACAACACAACATCGGTGGTACAGCATGGAGTACATACTACTGCAACTACTTGGGTGGAGCCGAAGATCCTATCAAGGCAACTACCTCTAGCTATGTGCCAACAATCTATGCTTTGCATTGCTTTCAGAAGGGCGACCTGCGTTACGATGCTACCTTCATGAAGGAATTGCCAGATGTGAATAAGGGCAATGCAGCAGGAACTGGTTATTGGACTTGGTTTAAGAATGGTGAAAGTCTGAAGGGCTATCCTGTAACCCGTTATTATTCAGCATGGTATGAGACCGATGCCGACTTCGAGGCATGGAAGAAAGAAGACCCAACCAACAGAGCTAATACCTACCGCATCCCTATGGATACACAGACTAAGGAGGCACAGAATATGGATGGCAAAGATATGGAATACTATGACAACCAGCAGTTGGTATATGGTTCTAACCCTTGCAAGAAATTTGATGACAGCCAGACTGCATCGAATCAAGGCAACACCTGCTATCGTGACATCCATATCATCACATTACCAGAAATGTATCTCGTAGCAGCAGAGGCTTATCTGAAGGCTGGAGCTAATGATAAGGCTTTGGCTCGTCTCAATGAGGTTCACCAGCGTGCTGGTCTTGCTGCACTCACCGGCACTGTAACAATTGACAACATTTTGGACGAAAGTGCATGTGAAAACTTCGGTAACGGGGCACGTTGGATGGATTTGCGCAGAACCAAGACTTTGGTGGAGCGCTGCACCAAGTATAACCACGAGATGGGAGATAAGGCTGCCCAGTATATAGGAGAAAAACTTCTACGTCCTATCCCACAGGCAGCTATTGATGCCAACGATATGTTGACATCAGCAGACCAGAATCCTGGTTATTAAGACAAGATTTGATGAAGGATTTTTTATAAATACCACGACATACACAAAGAAACTATTTAATTAAAGACTGTAATCTAGGATTAAGAATCTTGAGATTACGGTCCTTTTTTTCATTTCCTGTCTCCTTTTCGTTCGCTAAACATAAAGAATAGAATTTTATCACGATTTCCACGTGTAGAAATGAAATAGAGATTTAAAAAGCCCAGAGGATTATCCCTCTGGGCTTTTTATTTAAAATAGAACTATTTTTATTCAGGCTTAGCTCCCTCCTTCTTAGAAGCAGCCTTCTTAGCTGTTGTCTTTTTTGGCAGCAGGAGCCTTCTTGGCTGCTGGCTTCTTGGCTGCAGCAGGCTTGTCGCCACGAAGTTTTACCACTTCCTTCTCAATCTTCTCTATCTTAGCCTGAAGACGTGTAATTTCCTTGTCTCTCATCTCAATCTCCTCGTCCTGGTTGGTGATGGTAGTGAGAAGACTCTCGAGCTGCTCATTATCCACCTCAGCAGGATAAAGGTTGTTGACGCGAGTGATGAAGTCACCAAGAATGTTCATATAGTTGGTGAAAGCATCAAAAGGACTAGAGTAAAAACCGCGGTCCAGACCTACGTTACTTGGCTTGGTAGTCATGAAACGGAAGTTGTTGCTAGCCTGGAGATAATCCCAGTCCTGATTGATACGAGGATCGTTGGCTATGCGAACACGGTCGGCTACGCTATAGAGCTTGTTGAAAGCCTCACGCTGCATTGGGTTACCGAGCCATGAGCTGACATCACGTTCCTCGTCTACCCAACTCAATGTATCAGGAACGTTGATTTCGCCTACAGACTTCATCTTCTGGAAAATCTCGGTAGGAGTAGAGAAGGTAATACCACGGTCCTTAGCACACTGTGGAAGCGCCTTCAGGAACTCGAGAATATTGCTAGACAAAGGCTGGGCAATACCCAAAGCAGAAAGCTCCATGAAGATATTGATAACCTGCTCCTCTTCCGGGAAAGCAGCAATCTGATTCATGTAGTTGTCTGCAAAGAGAGGATAACCTTCCCAATCACTGTTACTGAAACGCAGAGAAATGTCATCGCTCAGACGAACATCGCGAAGCAAAAGCTTCAACTTTGGGTTCATGGCACAATGATAAACATAGTGTGGAGACTTCCAACCCAATACGTGCTTAGCACCCTCGGTCAACATACCCATGAAGCCCATATCAGCTACCTGAGCACCAATCTCGTCACTATAGATGAGAGAAGAGTTGCGGAGTACGGTAGGCTCCTTGCCGAAACATTCCTTGATCTTAGTGCACTGGCGCTTCACCTCATCCTTGAAGCTAGCCTCATTAACCAATGAAGCAAGACCGTGAGAATAAGGCTCTGCGAGGAATTCCACGCAGCCAGTGCTGTTCAACTCCTGCAGTTTCTCCATCACCTGAGGAGCGTGGAGTTCCAACTGCTCCATACCCACACCAGAGAGTGAGAAAGCCACCTTGAAAGATTTACCATTCTTCTCAATCATCTCCTGAATGGCATTCAAGGCTGGCATATATGAACGCTCAGCGATATCGTTGATGCTACGATCATTCTCATAATCATCATAGTAGTAATGATCGGTACCGATATCGAAGAAGCGGTAGCGTTTCAGATGGGTAATCTGATGTATCTCGAAATATAAACAAATTGTTTTCATACTTTGAACTTTAAATTTTGAACTTTGAACTTTATGATTAGCCCTTTAACATTAAAAATTACTTCCACCCCAAAGTCTTGAGATAGAGGTCTTTGATGCGGGCTCCCACTTTCTCCCAGGTAATCTGGTCAACTTCCTTCTTGCCTTCCTCAGAGAGATAGTCGAACAGACTCTCGTTGTGGCAGATGCTGTAGATGGCATCGGCAAGGGCATGAATATCCCAGTAGTCAACCTTGATACAGTTGGTAAGGATTTCTCCACAACCACTCTGCTTAGAGATGATAGTAGGTGTGCCACACTGCATCGCCTCCAGAGGAGAGATACCGAAAGGCTCACTCACTGATGGCATGACATAGACATCACTATCCTTGAGACATTCGTATACCTGCTTGCCACGCATAAAGCCTGGGAAGTGGAAACGGTCGGCAATGCCGCGTTCTGCTGCCAGATAAATCATCTGGTCCATCATATCACCCGAACCTGCCATGCAGAAACGCACGTTGCGGGTACGGTGCAATACCATATTGGCTGCCTCTACGAAATACTCAGGACCCTTCTGCATGGTGAGACGGCCCAGGAAGGTTACCACCTTCTCCTTACCCTTATGGTTAGGACGTGGAATGTCTTGCCACTCCTGCTTCAATGGATAAACGGCATTGTGCATGGCGAAGCACTTGCGTGGATCCTGGTGATACTGATGAATAACTGTCTGACGAGTCAACTCAGATACACACATGATACAGTCGGCATTGTCCATACCGTCTTTCTCGATAGAATATACGGTAGGGTTCACCTTACCACGGCTGCGGTCGAAATCGGTAGCATGTACGTGAATGCACAATGGCTTTCCACTCACTCGCTTGGCATGAATACCAGCAGGGAATGTCAACCAGTCGTGGGCGTGGATAATATCAAATTCTTCGCTACGGGCAACAACTCCGGCAATGATACTGTAGTTGTTGATCTCGTCGTGGAGATTAGATGGATAACCACCGGCAAAGTCCATACAGCCGAGGTCATTCACGTTCATATAATTAAAGTCAGCATAGATGTGGTCACGGTAGCGGAAATAGTCATCAGGATCCATAATGTTGCCTACGCGCTGCTGTACATAGTCGTGATTTACATCACGCCAAGCAATAGGCACACTGTTCATAGCCACAAATTTACATGCACTGCGGTCCTCATCACCGAAAGGATGAGGCAGACACAATGTAATATCGACATCACCCTGGGCATGCAAGCCCTGAGAGATACCAAAGTTGGCAGTAGCCAAGCCACCAAATACGTGAGGAGGATACTCCCATCCAAACATTAATACTTTCATATAGCGTCCTCCTTATATTAATATTGATACTTTTCTAGTAATTCGAGCGCACGGAGAATCTCTGCCACATTCATGGCGAAAGATGTGGCGCCTCGACCTGCAAATGGTGGGTTGCCATCGAAGAGCTCACTGATAGTACCGAGACAATGATAAGACATCTCGTCTTCGAAACCTACCATCTGACGCTCAACGAAACTCAAGCGTGTACGCTTATAGAGTTTCAGACTCGCCTCCATATAGAAGCCGCAAAGCCATGGCCATGCTGTACCCTGATGGTAAGCATGGTCGCGCTGGGTCTGAGGTCCTACATAGATAGGATTATAGCCACCGCTCTTTGGAGAAAGAGAACGCAATCCCTTAGGAGTCAGGAGTTCACGGGTACAGATATCAAGTACCTTCTTCTTCTGGTCCTGAGACAATGGTGAATAGTCGAAGGCTACTGGGAATATCATGTTTGGACGAACACTCCAATCCATCATGTTACCATCTACATAATCGTAAAGATAGCCATATTCATTGAGGAATGTATCTACAAACGACTTCTTGGTAATCTCTGCCTGAGCCAGCAATTCCTGCTGGTCAGCCTCCTCACTTACTGCCCCAGCCAAAGAAGCACAGAAGCACAATGCATTGTACCACAGAGCATTAAACTCAACAATATATCCGGTACGAGGAACCACAGGACGGCCATTGGCGGTAGAATTCATCCAGGTAACAGCCTTGTCTCTTCCATTGGTATAGAGCAAGCCGTTCTCCTTCAATTCCAGGTTAGGATGCTTGTTGTCCTGGATGAAACGAATCACGTCCTTGATAAACTGGCCATACTTCTTATGGCACTCTTCCTTAGAGGTTTCCTTGGCATACTGCTGCAAAGCCCAGACTGCCCAAAGTGGCACGTCAGGCTGCTCTATCTCAGTAATATGAGCTGTAAGAGGCTTGCCCTCCATAAACTCATAGTATCCGCGCATGGCAGTCTTCATGACCAACTCAAAGTAATCGTTCTCCTCAATAGAGAGCGTAAGACCAGGAAGAGAAATGAACGTATCACGGGCACGGCACTTGAACCATGGATAACCGGCAAGGATATAGCGGTCATCATTCTTCTCACGACGATGGAACTGATGAGCAGCATTGACCAGACAATGGAAGAAATTGTCGCGAGGCGAACGCTCGTCAACCTCTGTGTCAAAAAGTTTCTTCAAGCTACTGGTCTTGATTTCAGAAGTAGCTGCAGAAAAGACGATAGTCTCGCCCTTCTTGATACCCATTTCGAAATATCCTGGAACATAGAGGTCTTCATTAGAAGCATAACCTCTCTCCTGCTCCTTTGGATATTCTACTCCACGATACCAGTCTGGGCAGAATTTAAACTCGTTCTTCTTAGAGAACTGCATATAAAGGTCAGGATAACCAGCATACATGCAAGTCTTGATTCCGTTGTCTATAGCAGAATAGTCACGAGAAGCTGTTGAATTCTCATGAGTAAACTGGCGAACGCTACGGAAAGCCAAGAATGGACGGAAACGAAGTGTGGTGGCAGAATGTCCGTCTACCAAAGTATAACGAATCAGAATACGATTCTCATAATGCTGGAAAACGACCTCTTTCTTGAGGATAACACCACCTACGCGATAAAGTGTAGTAGGCACCTTATCGCAATCAAATTCACGAATGTACTTATGGCCGAGCGGACTAAAATTATTGCCTTGGTACTTGTGCAAGCCGAGATTGAATTCAGCGCCATGCTGAATCACCGTAACATCGAGCGAACTTAAGAGCACATGATTCTCATCGTCCAGTTCTGGAACCGGAACGACAAGCAATCCGTGATACTTTCGCGTATTACAGTCTACAATCGTTGAGCACGAATAAGCACCCGAGCGGTTTGTT
>ENA-OQDC01001386-OQDC01001386.1-human-gut-metagenome-genome-assembly--contig:-NODE-1386-length-12474-cov-4.427229_pt1 | contig 12474 bp, 9 predicted proteins | sample MGYA00242770_ERZ504601 | MGnify/ENA primary metagenome ERZ504601 (study PRJEB26092, sample SAMD00036305) | human gut metagenome | host: Homo sapiens | study: EMG produced TPA metagenomics assembly of...
GAGCGATGAGTTTTTAGGGAGAAAATATACGGATATTGAGTTTTTGTTGTAGTTTTGCAGAACTGACAACCCTTTTTAGGAATATAATGTTTAACCTGTCAACTTTGTCAGGAATTAATCTTTAAACTGACAACTATTTTCAGTACACTTCAGAGCGCTTTGACATTTTAAGTGAAATGCCGGAGCGTTTTATCTGAAATGCCTTGGTGTTTCATGCAAAACGCTTCGGTGTTCTGCTTAAAACGTCAAGGTATTTTGAAAAGAGATTATAAATGCTTTTTATGTATTTGATAATTAATTATTTATGGACTCTTTAAAAATTGTATGTCTCATTTTTTATCATTCAACAAATTACGGCTTACTTCTGCAAAAGTTCGGACATCTATCACTCTAAAACGTGAATGTTTGGACCGGATGTCGATATTTTCGTATTTTTGCAATAATTTAATAGGTGAGGGCTTATTTTTCGGCTCCTCCTGATTTATTTGTACTGATATGATCCAGATTTTAGTGATTGATGATGAAGATCCCATCCGCAACCTGCTGGCGCGCATGATTGAGCTGGAAGGCTACAAGGTGTGGAAAGCGAGTGACTGCCAGAGTGCATTGATACTGCTGAAAGCACAACCGTTTGATGTGGTGCTTTGTGACGTGTTTCTCCCCGATGGAAACGGAGTCGATTTCATTCGGGAGATAAAAAAACATCGTCCGGAAGCGGAGGTGATTCTGCTTACCGCTCACGGCAATATTCCGGATGGGGTGCAGGCCATTAAGAACGGGGCATTTGATTACATAACCAAGGGAGATGATAACCGCAAGATTATTCCGACAATCAGTCGTGCGGTGGATGAGGTAGAGAAAAAGAAAGGAAAGGTCGCTCCTCCCGTATCCTATTCGTTTGAGTCGATTATCGGAAGTTCCAACGGATTGAAGCAGGCGGTTGCGCTGGCCCGGAAAGTGGCCGATACGGATGTGCCGGTGCTGCTCACGGGTGAAACCGGTACCGGAAAGGAAGTGTTCTCCCACGCTATCCATTACGCGAGCCCTCGCAGTCAGCATCCTATTATGGCCATCAACTGTTCAGCTTTCAGCAAAGACTTGCTGGAGAGTGAGCTCTTTGGTTACAAGGCCGGAGCCTTTACCGGAGCCATGAAAGACAAGCCCGGTCTGTTTGAGGTGGCAAATCACGGTACGGTTTTTCTGGATGAAATCGGTGAAATGGCCTTCGACTTGCAGGCGCGTTTGCTGCGTGTGCTCGAAACCGGAGAATATATTAAGGTGGGAGATACCAAGCCAACGAAGGTGGATGTACGCATCATCTCGGCCACCAACCGCGATTTGAAAAAGGAAATTGAGAACGGGCATTTTCGTGAGGACCTTTATTTCCGCTTGTCGGTGTTCCAGATTCATCTGCCTCCGTTGCGTGAGCGGAAAGAAGATATTGAAATGCTGGCAGAGACTTTTCTGAAACGTTTCTCTGCAAAACTGAAGAAAGAAATCAAGGGGATGACTTCCGAGGTGGTAGACATACTGAAAGGAGCTGAGTGGCGGGGGAATATTCGTGAACTGAAGAACGTGATGGAGCGCAGTGCCATCGTCTGCGATGAAGAAGTGACCGTGCAGGATTTGCCGATTGACTTGCAATGTGCCGGAATGGACGAAGAGCAGGGTAAGGAAGAGTTTGAGCTGGCAGTGATTGAACAGAAACATATCACGAAAGTGCTGCAATACACCAGGGGAAACAAAACAGAAGCGGCGCGTCTGCTGAAAATCGGCCTGGCCACGCTTTACCGTAAAATAGAAGCTTATCATATTTCCGTATAGGAAGATTTTATCATTTTGATATTTCAAAATAATAGTGAGCCTTCTCAAATTGAGAAGGCTTTTTTTGTGCCTTTTTCTTTTACTATTTCTATAACAATTAGATTATCAGCTGATTATGAATTTTCTTTAAATTGTGGCATACCCTTTGCCCTACGTATGCCGTGAATTTAACTGATTGTTTATCGAAAAAAAGAAAAAACTATGAAACTATTTACAGTGGGATTTTTAATCTGTCTGTTAAGCGGGTTCGCCTGCTTCTGGTTGTGTTATAAATGTATTGATTGGTTTGAACGAATTTGAAAGGAGAAACTTTTATGTATACTGCATTATTTATTGTGAGTGTCATCATGTTCGGCTATTTGATGTATGTGCTTGTGAAGCCGGAGAAATTCTGATAAAGTAGCTATTGATTAATTCTGGGTATTATGAATACAGAAATTTTAGGTGTTGTAGTGCAAATTGTTCTGATGATAGTGCTAAGCTATCCGCTTGGAAAATATATGGCGAGAGTGTATAAGGGTGAAAAAGTCTGGTCGGACTTCATGCAGCCGGTAGAAAACCTGATTTTCCGATTCTCAGGTATCCACCCGCAAGAAGAAATGAACTGGAAGCAGTTCTTGAAAGCTTTGCTGGTAGTGAACCTGTTTTGGTTTATCTGGGGTATGATGCTGCTGGTGATTCAGGGCAGTCTTCCGCTTAATCCAGATGGAAATGGCGGGCAGACGGTGCATCAGGCTTTCAACACCTGCATCTCTTTCATGGTGAACTGTAATGAGCAGCATTATAGCGGAGAAAGCAACCTGACTTATTTCACGCAGTTGTTTGTCATTATGCTTTTTCAGTTTATTACAGCTGCCACCGGTATGGCGGCCATGGCGGGCATTATGAAAGCACTGGGTGAAAAGACGACCAAGACTATCGGAAACTTCTGGAATTACCTTGTGCTGAGCTGTACACGTATCTTGCTGCCGCTTTCACTGGTGGTGGGCTTTATACTGATAACGCAAGGCACTCCGATGGGATTCGACGGAAAGATGGAGATAACGACGCTCGAAGGGGTTACACAGCATGTGTCGCAGGGGCCTGCTGCCGCTATCATTCCTATTAAGCAGCTGGGTACGAACGGAGGCGGATATTATGGGGTGAACTCTTCGCATCCGCTGGAAAACCCTACATATCTTTCTAATATGGTGGAATGCTGCTCCATCCTGCTTCTGCCGATGGCCATGGTATTTGCCTTTGGCTTCTATGTGAAGCGCAGGAAACTGGGATACAGCATTTATTGTGTCATGCTGGCCGCATTCCTCATCGGGGTATGTGTTAACGTGCCTGCAGAGATGAAAGGAAATCCGCGCATGGATGCCATGGGTATTGCACAGGATAACGGAGCCATGGAGGGCAAGGAAGTACGTCTGGGGGCCGGAGCCACCGGTTTGTGGAGTGTGGCTACCACGGTGACTTCCAACGGCTCAGTAAATGGCATGCATGATTCTACCATGCCGGTTTCCGGTATGATTGAAATGCTGAATATGCAGATTAACACGTGGTTTGGCGGGGTAGGCGTAGGTTGGATGAACTATTTCACCTTTATCATCATCGCAGTGTTCATCAGCGGCCTGATGGTAGGGCGTACGCCTGAATTTCTCTGCCATAAGGTAGAAGCCCGTGAAATGAAAGTGGCTTCCATGGTGGCCCTTCTTCATCCGTTTGTGATTCTGGTGGGTACGGCACTGGCTGCTTACCTGTATGTACATGCACCTGAATGGGTGGAAAGCGAAGGGGGATGGCTGAACAATCCCGGATTCCATGGCCTGAGCGAAATGCTGTATGAATTTACTTCAGTAGCAGCCAATAACGGTTCTGGCTTTGAAGGTCTGGGCGATAATACCTGGTTCTGGAACATCTCTTGTGGCATCGTGCTTATCCTGAGCCGCTTCATTCCGATTTTGGGTCAGGTAGCCATCGCCGGTTTGCTGGCGCAGAAGACATACATCCCGGAAAGTGCCGGCACACTGAAAACAGATACCGTGACTTTCGGTGTCATGACATTTGCAGTGATTTTCATCGTAGCCGCCTTGTCATTCTTCCCTGCACATGCCTTGAGTACAATTGCAGAACACTTTAGCTTATAAGAGAAAAATACTGAAACGTATCATTGAAGAAGATACGATAACAACGAAAGAAAAAAGATATGAAAAATAAGAATCACACTTCCCTGTTTCAGAGGGAACAAGTAATGGAAAGCTTGAAGCAGTCGTTCGTCAAGCTGAATCCCAGAATCATGGTGAAGAATCCCATCATGTTTACGGTAGAAGTTGCTACCTTAATCATGCTGGTTGTTACACTCTATTCGGCCACTCATACCTCACAAGGTTCATTTGTATACAATCTCTGGGTGTTTGTCATTCTGTTTCTCACCTTGCTGTTTGCCAATTTTGCTGAAGCCATAGCCGAAGCTCGTGGTAAGGCACAGGCCGACAGTCTGCGAAAAACCCGTGAGGAAACTTCGGCCAAACTGATTGTCGACGGTAAGGTAAAGACAGTGAGCAGTTCGCAGTTGAAGAAAGGAGATGTTTTTGAATGTGAGGCGGGCGATGTGATTCCGGCAGACGGTGAGATTATCGAGGGACTGGCCTCCATTGATGAGAGTGCCATTACCGGTGAGTCTGCTCCGGTTATCCGCGAAGCTGGAGGCGACAAGAGCTCCGTTACCGGAGGTACCAAAGTGTTGTCAGACCGTATCAAAGTGACCGTGACTACACAGCCGGGCGAAAGCTTTTTGGACAAGATGATTGCGCTGGTAGAAGGAGCAAGCCGTCAGAAAACACCGAATGAAATAGCCCTGACCATATTGCTGGCTGTATTTACGCTGGTATTCCTGATTGTGTGCATCACACTGAAGCCGATGGCTGACTATTCTCACACCGTGATTACGATTGCTGCTTTCCTTTCTTTATTTGTGTGTCTGATTCCAACTACCATCGGAGGATTGCTGTCGGCCATCGGTATTGCCGGGATGGATCGTGCTCTGCGTGCCAATGTAATCACCAAGTCGGGTAAAGCGGTAGAAACGGCCGGCGACGTAGACACATTGCTGCTCGATAAAACCGGTACCATCACCATCGGTAACCGTAAGGCAACTGCCTTCTATCCGGTGGCGGGTCTGGATAAGCATGCGTTCGTAGAAGCTTGTCTGCTCTCTTCTGTTTCCGATGATACTCCTGAAGGAAAATCCATTATCGAACTGGGACGTGAACTGGGAGTACGTATGCGCACGTTGCCTACCGAAGGAGCCCGCATGATTCAGTTTACCGCCGAAACCAAATGTTCCGGTATCGACCTGAAAGATGGAACCGAAATCCGCAAAGGGGCCTTCGATGCCATTCGTCGTATAGCACTGGAGTCCGGTAATGAATTTCCGGAAGAGACGGAAGACATCATCCGGAAGATTTCTGGCAATGGCGGAACCCCCTTGGTGGTCAGTATCAACAGACAGATTGCCGGTGTCATAGAATTGCAGGACATCATCAAGCCGGGCATTGAGGAACGCTTTGAACGCCTGCGCAAGATGGGGGTGAAAACGGTAATGGTGACCGGTGATAACCCGCTGACTGCAAAGTACATCGCCGAAAAAGCCGGAGTGGACGATTTCATTGCCGAGGCCAAACCGGAAGACAAGATGAACTACATCAAGAAGGAACAGGCTGCCGGTAAGCTGGTGGCTATGATGGGCGACGGCACGAACGATGCGCCGGCGTTGGCCCAGGCCAATGTGGGTGTGGCCATGAACAGCGGCACGCAGGCTGCTAAAGAAGCCGGCAACATGGTCGATTTGGACAATGACCCTACCAAGCTGATTGAAATTGTGGAAATCGGCAAGCAGTTGCTGATGACTCGTGGCACACTTACCACCTTCTCTATCGCCAACGACGTGGCCAAATATTTTGCCATCATCCCGGCTTTGTTCCTGGTGACCGTTCCACAGCTGGCTCCACTGAACATCATGGGGCTGCACAGTCCTGAAAGTGCCATCCTTTCTGCCATCATATTCAACGCCCTCATCATTCCGATTCTGATTCCGCTGGCTCTGAAGGGAGTGGCTTATAAACCGATTGGCGCGAGTGCCTTACTGCGCCGCAACCTGCTGATTTATGGAGTGGGTGGTCTTATCGCGCCTTTCATCGGAATTAAACTAATTGACTTATTTGTAGGATTATTCTTCTAATAAAAACGGACAGTTATGAAAAACTTTATAAAATCAATTCGCATTACCATTGCATTCTGTATTCTTTTCTCTGTATGTTATGTACTGATTCTATGGGCTTTCGGGAGTTCTTTGGCCCGGGAAAAGGAAACGCAGAAACGGTTACCCCTGAACGAGAAAGTAGTAGGCGCGGCCAATGTGTGCCAGGCCTTTACCAAGGATTTTTATTTCTGGGGGCGCCCTTCGGCTGCCGATTATAAGGCAGATTCGTCAGCTGGCTCCAATAAAGGACCTACCAACGAAGCATATCTGGCAGAAGTGGAGGCACGGGTAGATTCTTTCTTGGTACATCATCCTTATCTGGAGCGTAAGGATGTGCCGGCCGAGATGGTAACTGCCAGCGGTTCCGGCTTGGATCCGCACATTACACCAGCTTGTGCATACGTGCAGGTAAAGCGCGTGGCCGAAGCACGTGGCATGAGTGAGGAGGCCGTGAAGGCGCTTGTCGACAAGATGGTTGAGAAACCATTCCTCGGCTTGTTTGGAACAGAAAAAATCAATGTATTGAAACTGAATGTGGCTTTGGAGGAAGCAAACCCCACGGTGAAATAAACGGATGAGTCCGTTCGTATCCTTGACATTCCGGACATGGAGTGTCGGGGATTTTTATTCGGGGGATTTTGATATGGGCTCTATCGAAATGAGATGGTTTGTTCTCAAAATGAGAAGGTCGCTTGGAGAGCGTTTTCTCTTTGTGCGAAGTTATTTTCCTGATTCTTATAGGATTATGATTTTGGCTGATTTCACGGCATGACATTTGTCTGTTCAAGGGAAAAAACAAGAAAGGTTATGGATAATATTTTTGAATGCGATGCCCCTCGTAGCAAAGGCCGGAAACAGGGACTGATAAATACCCGGCTTATTATTTATATTTTGGGAGTGCTGGTATTGGTCGAAGCTGGACTGTTTGCTTTGTGTGCCGGGGTTTCACTTTTGTATGAAGAACCTGATTATATTTATTTTGTACAAACCATGGGTATCAATATTGCTCTTGGAGGAAGTATGGTGCTGGTGGGCAAACGAACCGATAACCTGATTAGTCGCCGCGACGGGTACTGCATTGTCAGTGTGTCGTGGCTGTTGTTTACGGCATTGGGGATGTTGCCTTTTTACTTTAGCGGATACATTCCTTCTGTGGCAGATGCTTTTTTTGAGACCATGTCTGGTTTCACCACTACAGGAGCGACCATCCTGGACGACATCGAGTCATTACCCTATGGGTTGCTGTTCTGGCGCAGCCTGACGCAGTGGATTGGAGGACTGGGTATTGTGTTGTTTACCATCGCGTTGCTTCCACTTTTCAGTGGTAGCAGCCAGCAGCTTTTCCTTTCGGAGGCTACCGGCGTGACGCATGACAAGATTCATCCCAAAGCGAAGATTATGGCCCGTTATCTGTGGCTGATTTATATAGGTTTGACACTGGTAGAAACGATTCTGCTGATGTGTGGAGGAATGAACCTGTTTGATGCAATATGTCACTCTTTTGCCACCACGGCTACAGGCGGATTCTCTACCAAGCAGGATAGTGTGTCTTACTGGCATTCTCCGTTTATTGAATATGTGATTTCTATTTTCATGATTCTTTCCGGTGTAAATTTCTCGTTGTATTATATGGCGCTAAAGGGAAAGTATCAAAATCCTGTTGAGGGATAGAGAGCTGCACTGGTTCCTCAAATCAGGTGGGCATACTGACGGGAATAATTACCATAGCCTTGTTTGTGACAGATTATTATGACTTGGAAACTGCATTCCGCAAAGCTCTTTTCCAGGTAGCTACTGTACATACCTCTTGCGGGTTTGCAACGGATGATTACAACTTGTGGCCTCAGTTCACCTGGATGCTGCTCCTGTTTGCCATGCTGTCGGGAGGTTGTACGGGTTCCACAAGCGGAGGAGTCAAGAACCTGCGTTTGCTCATCATTGCCCAGAACATCCGTAACCAGTTCAAGCAGATGCTTCATCCGCGTGCCGTATTGCCGGTGCGTGTCAATAAAGAAGCAATATCCTCGCAGGTATCGGCCACGGTATATACTTTCTTTGCCACGTATCTGGTTTGCATTTTTGTGGGCTGGACGCTGCTGATGTGCTTTGGAGTGGGACTGACGGAAGCAATGAGTACGGTTGTGTCGGCTATTGGTAACGTAGGTCTGGGGTTGGGCGCTTTTGGTCCCGTGTTCTCATGGGCTGCCTTACCCGATGCAGCCAAATGGATATTGTCAGTACTGATGTTTATCGGTCGTCTGGAGATTTTTGGTATTCTGCTGTTGTTCTATCGTGGATTCTGGGAAGATAATTGATAGACAGGTTATGAGGCTGGGAATTATATTGTATAAAAGTTTGACGAAAAAATGGGAGAAAGAGAGCATAACGTATCGCATTTTCTGGATTTAATCCGTCGTTCTCGCCGTGGTAAATTCAAGGTATACATTGGCATGATAGCCGGTGTGGGGAAAACCTACCGGATGTTGCAGGAAGCACACGAGATGATGGACAATGGCATTGACGTACAGATAGGATATGTGGAAACCCACGGGCGTGCCGGCACAGAGGCGCAGTTGGAAGGATTGCCGGTAATTCCTCGCAAGAAGATTTTCTACAAAGGAAAGGAGCTGGAGGAGATGGATCTGGAGACGATTCTTCAGCTTCATCCGGAACTGGTTGTGGTAGATGAGCTGGCCCATACGAATGTGGAAGGATGCCGCAACAAAAAACGCTGGCAAGATGTGATGGAACTGCTGGATGCGGGCATCAATGTGGTGTCGGCCATTAACATTCAGCATATTGAGAGCCTGAACGATGAAGTAAAGGAAATTGCCGGCATAGAAGTCAAGGAACGGGTGCCCGACAGTGTACTGCAGGAAGCCGATGAGGTGGTCAACATTGACCTCACGGCCGAGGAGCTGATTGCGCGGCTCAAATCGGGAAAGATATATCGTCCGGAGAAAATTCAGACGGCCCTGCACCACTTTTTCAAGACCGAGAATATTCTGCAACTTCGTGAACTGGCCTTGAAGGAAGTGGCTTTCCGCGTAGAGAAAAAAGTGGAAAGCGAAGTGCTTCCGGTAGTGTCACAGCCGGCCCGGCGGGAGCGTATTCTGGCATGTATCAGCAGCAATGAACATACTCCACGTCACATTATCCGCAAGGCTTACCGTCTGGCTTCCCGCTACAGCACGTCTTTTACGGTACTTTATGTGCAGACTCCCCGTGAGAGTACAGAGCGTATCAGTCTGGCTTCACAACGCTACCTGCTGAATCACTTCAAACTGGTGACGGAACTGGGGGGAGATGTGCTGCAGGTATTTTCGGAGAGTATAACTGAAGCCATTATAGAAACCTGCAGGGAAAAACAGATTACGACCATCTGCATGGGGCATCCTGCCTTTAAAATGCCTCAGACCATCTTTCAGATAGGGAAATACAAAAAGTTTTTGCAGGCTTTGGCCGAGATGAAAATAGATTTGATTATAATTGCATAAAATTCAATGAAAATGAATGGTATGAATATTAAAGCAAAAATCGCGCTTACGATAGGCGTGCTGGTATCTATGATTGTGCTGCTGGTAGCACTCTCTGTGGCTAATCTGCAGATTCTTACGGCTACGGAACCGGATAGCCCGGCTGCCGGTCCGGGATTGAACCGGGCCTTGATATGGATTACGGTAATCGGAGGCATTTGCATCTTGATAGGTATCGGTATGCTCATCAAGTTGCCTGCATCTATTAACTCACCTATCAAACAGCTGGCCGATGGTATTTTGGAAATAGCCAACCATAATTACGATGTGACTCTGAATTTGAAAGGAGGCGAAGAACTGGTGGAAGTTTCGAAAAACTTTAACCGGATGGCCAGACGACTGAACGAGTATCATAACAGTACCTTGTCCGACCTGATGGCTTCCAAACGCTACATGGAAACTATCATCAACTCCATTAATGAACCGATTATCGGACTGGACAATGAAATGAATATCCTTTTTATCAATCATGAGGCACTGAATGTGCTGAACCTGAAGCGGGAAAACGTCATCCGGAAGTCGGCTCAGGAAATAGCCATGAGCAACGACTTGCTGCGCCGTCTGGTAAGAGGACTGATAGAAGAGGGTGGAAAGGTGAAGAAAGAGCCGCTGAAAATCTATGCCGACAATAAGGAAAGTTATTTTCAGGTGAAGTACATGGACATCACGATGCCGGGAAAAGACGGGGTGACAATGGAGAAGAGGGGCAATGTGGTGCTGTTGAAAAACATCACAGAGTTTCAAGAACTGGATACGGCAAAAACCACGTTTATCTCTACTATCTCGCATGAACTGAAAACACCGATTTCCGCCATCATGATGAGTCTGCAATTGTTGGAAGACAAACGTGTGGGACATCTGAATCCGGAGCAGGAGGAGCTTTCGAACAGTATCAGGGAAAACAGCGAACGTTTGCTGAGCATTACGGGTGAATTACTGAACATGACACAGGTGGAAAGCGGTAAACTGCAACTGAAACCGAAGATAACCAAACCTATCGAACTGATAGAATATGCTATCAAGGCTAATCGGGTGCAGGCAGAGAAGTTTGGTATTCAGATTGAGGTGGAATATCCGGAAGACAAGATTGGTAAACTCTTTGTAGACAGTGAAAAGATTGCATGGGTGCTGACCAACTTGCTGAGCAATGCCATTCGTTATTCTTCAGAAAACAGCCGGGTGATCATTGGCGCACGTCAGGTGAATGAAAACAAGGAAATAGAGATGTATGTACGCGATTTCGGAAAGGGTATTGACCCGCGCTATCATAACAGTATTTTTGAGCATTATTTCCGTGTGCCAGGTACTAAGGTGCAGGGTAGCGGACTTGGACTTTCCATCTCACGCGATTTCGTAGAAGCGCATGGCGGTACGCTGACCGTGGAAAGCGAGATAGGTAAGGGTAGTTGCTTTACGCTTCGGTTGAAAGCCTGAAAAACTTTTGTGTTTGCAATACCTTGAGATAATCGAACTGATAAATCGACATTTCGCTCATCACACTCTTCAATATATGGTCCAATCTCCTGCAAAGAATATTTATGTTTCAGTTCCTGAATATAGCTTTGGCAAACTTGCATAAGCGGAGCTGCCTTAGCCTCGTTTTGTTCTTTGATTTCCCTAAATGCTTTCCACGCATTCACCACTTTCTGCTGTTCGTCTGGAGATGGTAGTGGAATAAGTAATTCGCCTAATTTACGTAGATTGTATTCCGCTCTCTGACTGGCAAAATTATCATAATCTACATATCTGTAGAATTCACTTCGCCTAAGATAAAGGGTTAAAAATTCCGCAGATAATTTTGATTGGTATTTCTCTTTTATGTAAAACACTTGATACAGATGAGAAACAATGCACATATCTCCTGTCCTATAAGCCAAAGAACCTATATTTAGTCTTGATGGGTTATAAACGATATCACCATGTCTAACCACTTTATAAGGCTTTAGATTAATGTTATCAGTAAGAGCCTTAGTCGGTTGAAACTCACCATTGCTATTCACTCCTTCAATAAGGTCAATGCCATATTTGAGTGAAGAATTGTTTTCACGTCTTTGGGAAATATAATCTCCGAGTCTAACCCATTTTACATTACCAGCCTTCATATCACTCCTCCTTTCCGTGTTGTTCCAAGAAGAAACGTTTTTGCTGTTCTATCTCCCGGCTCAGTTCTTCTTCAGTCGGCATATATGCCATATATTTAGCTGCAAACAGTTGTTCGCTACCATTAAGGACAGAATATTTAGCCATCACCTTATCGGTCTCAGTGCAAAGCAATATACCTATGGTTGGGTTGTCATTCTCATCTTTTACAAGGTCATCATACATCCGTATATACATGTCCAATTGTCCCACATCCGCATGTGTCAGAGGATGTGTTTTCAATTCAAACAGCACATAACGCTTGAGCTTGATGTTATAGAATACGAGGTCAATGTAAAAAATCACCGGTATCTGTTGAAATATGTTTCTGTCTGTCGACAAAAGCGAACCCGCGTCCTAATTCCATGATAAATTGTTGCAGATGGTCTATTAAGGCTTGTTCCAATTGGCTCTCGTCATATTTGCTATCCTTGCGGAAGCCCAAAAACTCGGCAACCACCGGACTCTTTATATACTCCAATGGATCATTGGCTTCAATATCGGGAGATGGTAAAGCCAATCCTTCTCTTATACAAGCCATACGGCGGCCATAGTATTGTGTACCGATATTCCGACGAAGAGTTCTTGAACTCCACATCTGTTCCGATGCCTCTTTCGCATACCACTCCCTGGCCTTAGGGTCTGCAACTTGTATAATTGTGCGGAAATGCGTCCATGTCAAATTGTGAACGCACGCGTTCACAATTTCCAAATCACTGAAACACAGAT
>ENA-OQDC01001387-OQDC01001387.1-human-gut-metagenome-genome-assembly--contig:-NODE-1387-length-12455-cov-5.321626_pt1 | contig 12455 bp, 20 predicted proteins | sample MGYA00242770_ERZ504601 | MGnify/ENA primary metagenome ERZ504601 (study PRJEB26092, sample SAMD00036305) | human gut metagenome | host: Homo sapiens | study: EMG produced TPA metagenomics assembly of...
AGGAAAATCTGTAGGTAGAACAACCGCAGCAGGTTATTCATCTATGTTTTCAGGGGTAAGCTGGTCAAATTCACAAACTGGTGATTTAGCTTGCTTTGGAACTGGATCAGTTACACATATTGGAATTGTAATGTTGAATAGTGATGGTACTAGAAGTTTAATTCACTGTGGTGGTGGCGGATCGCATACTTTTGGAAATGATCCAAATGCTTGTGTTAAAATTAGTGATTTTCAACCTGGTTCTTATTACTATAAAAGAATTATAACAATTAGACATGTCTCATAAGGTCCATCTGGGCCTTTTTCTTTATAAAGAAAAAAGGTAGACGAATTTTGTCTATCTTTTTATTTTAAGAATGTTTTATAATCTTTATAATTTTTCTTTAATAATTCAGGTGTGTTTAAATGATATGGACATTTTGTCATACATTTTCCACAATTTAAACATTCTTCTATTTTTTTCATTTCATTTTGCCAATGATCATTAAGCCAACTTGCTGCTGGTGCTCTTCTTAACATTAAAGACATTCTAGCACATTGGTTAATTTGGATATCTTTTGGACAAGGCATACAATAACCGCATCCTCTACAAAAATCACCAGCTAACTCTTTACGATCATGTTCAATTAAATCTTTAATTTCTTGAGTAAGTTCGGGTGCTTTTGTTTGATAAGAAATAAATTCATCTAATTCTTTTTCTTTTTGAATTCCCCATATTGGTAAGACATTATCAAATTGTGCTAAATAAGCATATGCTGCATCAGAACGATTAATTAAACCTCCAGATAATGCTTTCATACAAATAAAACCAATATTGTGTTCTTTACATTTATGTACTAAATCAATATCTTTTTGATCAGCTAAATAACTAAATGGAAATTGAATTGTATCATATAATCCACTTTCACAAGCTTCTATAGCTACTGGTAAACGATGATTCGTTAAACCTATAAAATGTATTTTTCCTTGAGCTTTTGCTTCTAACATAGCTTCATATAAACCTGTACCATCTCCTGGTTTAGGGCAAATGAAGGATTATGAAATTGATAAATATCAATATAATCTGTTTTTAAATTATTTAAACTTGTTTTCTAAGTCTTTCCAAAAACCTTCTACTGTAGTAGATCCTGTCTTCGTTGCAATATAAATATCTTTTCTAACATCACTTAATGCATTTCCTAGCTTTTCTTCACTATCACTATACCATCTTGCACTATCAAAAAAACGAATTCCTTGATCATATGCCTTTCTTAAAATTGTTGTTGCATCTTCTTCCAGTTACTCGTTGAATTGGTAATGCCCCAAAACCATTACGATTCACTGTAATTCCTGTTCTCCCTAATGTAACTTTTTCCATTACTTTTTCCTCTTTTTCTAATCTTAACTTAAATATTCACCAATTCCATTTACAATTCCTTGAACAATTTTATTTTGATAATCCTCACTTGAAAGTAATCGATCTTCTCCTGGATTTGATAAAAATCCCATTTCTACAATAGTAACAGGAACTTTTGACCAATTTAAACCTGTCATATTATCAACAATTGAAACTCCTCTATTTCTAGAACCTGTTGCCTTACAAATATTATTCACAATACTTTTTGAAAGTGATTGTGATTGACTTGCAATACTTGCACAATATCTATTAGAAGTTGAAGGCGCAAGTGTCAACGTTCCTGTAGAAGAAGATGATTCACTTGAATCACAATGTAAACGAATAAATGCATCTGCATTTGCCTCATTTGCCATTTGAGCTCTTTGAGCATTAGATAAATCGACATTTTGTGATGTACGACACATAACCACAGTATAACCTTGATTTGATAAAGCTTCTTGTAATTTAAGTGCCACTTCTAAGTTGATTTGTGATTCTGTTTTCCCTGTTACACATCCTGTTGCCCCTGTTGTCACTTTTGCTTTCATTGTCGATGAACCTGGTCCATTAGGTTCTAATGAACTATTTCCTCGTGCTTGATGTCCTGCATCAATACAAATCACTTTTCCTCCGCCATGATAAATCTTAGCTGCTGATAATTCTTGTTTAGGTTTTTCTTTTACATGTACAGTTATTTCTTTTTCTGCTTGATTTCCTGAACTATCTTTCGCAAATACTTTTATTTGATAATCCCCTGCTTTATTTACATCTAATGAAGATAAATCATATTGTAAATCAACATTGCTTAAATCTGTTGCTTTGATTTCTTGATTAAAATCATAATTTTCTGTTCCTTCTTCAAATGAAACTTCATTTTATTTCATTAAAAATCAGGAGCTGTAGTATCTTTAACAATCACTTTCTTTTTTAGTTTTTGATCTTGATATTTAATATTTATTGTATAGTTTCCAATTGCTGGATAATCTTTTTGATCTTCATTTTTTAGATTATCTGTTATTTTTATTTCTTTTTTTATTTCTTTCAACTTATCTTTATCTATGTCTTTTGTTTGAATAAGATCATCAAATGAATATTGAACTGTATTTCCATATTCTACAAAAATCTCTTTTTTATTTTTTAATGATAATTCAATTTTTTCTTCTCGTGTAAGATAATAAATACCTCCCACTATCACCACGATAACAATCCAAATAACTCCTATAAACTTCTTTTTCATATTCTTTTTTCTCCTTAAAACTATTATACAAAAAAAAGAGAAGAATGGAAGTTCTTCTCTATAAACCTTTGACATGAATACGTGTAATTGCACGTTGCAAAGCTGCTTGTGCTCTTAACATATCGATTTCATCGTTTTGTATTTTAAGTCTTTCTTCAGCTCTTCTTTTTGCTTCTTGTGCTCTTTCTAAATCAATTTCTTCTTGTGATTCAATTGCATTAGCAATTAAAGTTGTTTCTGTTTCATTTACATAAATGAAACCACCTGCGACAGAAAAATATGTTCTTTTTCCATCAATAATATAATTCATTTGAGACACTTTTACACCACTTGCTAGTGGAATATGATGAGCTAAAATACCTATTTGTCCAGCAGTTGTATCAAGATTTATCTGATCAATTTCCACTTCTTGGTAAATACCTTGAGGTGTAATAATTTTTAGCTTAAATTTAGTCATTTTCGATTTGTTTAGCCTTTTCTACAGCTTCTTGAATAGTACCAACATTATGGAATGCTTGTTCAGGTAATTGATCCCATTTACCTTCAAGAATTTCTTTAAATCCTTGAACAGTATCTTCTACACGGACATATTTTCCATCTAAACCAGTAAATTGACTAGCTACTGTAAATGGTTGTGATAAGAAGTTACGTACACGTCTTGCACGTGCAACGATTAATTTATCTTCATCACCTAATTCATCCATCCCAAGAATTGCGATGATATCTTGTAATTCTTGATAACGTTGTAAGATTTGTTGAACACCATGAGCTACTTCATAATGATCCTTACCTACAACTAATGGATCTAAGGCTCTTGATGAAGAGTTAAGTGGATCTACTGCAGGGTAAATACCTAAAGCAGCGATTGAACGATCCAAGACGATTTTAGCATCTAAGTGAGCAAATGTTGTTGCTGGTGCAGGGTCAGTTAAGTCATCGGCTGGTACATAGACCGCTTGTACTGATGTAATTGATCCTTTTTTAGTTGATGTAATACGTTCTTGTAAAGCACCCATTTCAGTTGCTAGAGTTGGTTGATATCCTGCTTGTGATGGTACACGTCCAAGTAAGGCAGAAACTTCTGAACCTGCTTGTGTGAAACGGAAGATGTTATCAATGAATAATAACACGTCTTGACCTTGTCCATCACGGAATTGTTCAGCCATTGTTAAACCAGTTAAGGCAACACGTAAACGTGCTCCTGGAGGTTCGTTCATTTGTCCAAAGACAAGTGATGTTTTAGATAAAACGCCACTTTCTTTCATTTCATAGTATAAATCGTTACCTTCACGGCTACGTTCTCCAACACCTGCGAATACTGATAACCCACCATGTTGTGTTGCGATATTGTTAATAAATTCTTGGATCAATACTGTTTTACCTACTCCGGCACCACCGAATAACCCAATTTTACCACCTTTGATAAAAGGACAAATTAAGTCTACAACTTTAATTCCTGTTTCAAAGATTTCTGTAGTTGTCATTTGTTCTGCATAAGTTGGCGCAGATCTATGGATAGGCATACGTGGAACATCATTTCCTAATTCACCTTTACCGTCAATTGGTTCACCTAAAACATTGAACATACGTCCTAATGTATCATTTCCTACTGGAACTGAAATTGGGTGACCTGTATCAACAGCATCCATTCCTCTTACTACCCCATCAGTTGGTCCCATGGCGATACATCTTACTGCATCATCTCCAATGTGTTGAGCAACTTCTACGACTAATTCTTCTTCACCATTTTGAATACGAATTGCTGTATTTAATCGAGGTAATTTATCTTCGCTAGCAAATGCAATATCAATAACTGGCCCACGGGCACTAATTATTTTCCCAATATTTGCCATATTGACCTCCTTATTGCGCATTAGCTCCAGCAACAATTTCACTAACTTCATTAGTAATTGCTGTTTGACGAGCTTGATTGTATTTTAATAATAATTGTTCTGTTAATTCTTCTGCGTTATCTGTAGCATTTTCCATTGAAGTTCTACGTGACGCATTTTCACTTGTCACACTTTCAACAAGATAGCCATAAACGACAGCTTGTAAATACATTGGTATTAAACTATCTAAAACTTCTTCAGGACTTGGTTCAAAAATAGTGAATTTATTGGTAATTTCAATATTTTCAAACTCATTTGTATCAATTGGTAAAAGTGTTACTGTACGTGGTTTAAATGTTAAGTTATTAACAAATTCAGTATAAATGATTTTTATACTTCCCACTTCTTTATTAATATAAAGATCTGTGACACTTTTTACTAATTTAGTCACTTCATCAAAAGCTAATGTTGAATTTAATGAAGCAAAATCAGTATTGATTGGTCCTTGATGCGTTCTACGGAAATAATTTGTTCCTTTACTTCCAATTGAGTAAACATAATCTTCATCTTTAATTTGTTGACTAATTTCTTTAAAGACATTGGCATTATATCCACCACATAATCCTAAACTTGAAGAAATAACAATATAAACATCTTTATCTACTTTATTTTCAGCGAGATAGGCAGAATCTTTTAACCCTTTATTAGAAGCTAAAATTTCTGCACATGTTTGTCTAACACCTTGATAATAAGGTTTTAATTCATCAAGTTGATTTCTTGTTTTACGAAGTTTAGATGTCGCAACTAATTCCATTGCTTTTGTAATCTTTTTAGTAGATTCAACGGATTTAATACGACGCTTAATTTCTTGCATTGATCCAGGCATTAGTTAGCCCCTTGTGTTTTTAAGAATTGATCAACATAAGCGCCTGTTGCTTCTTTCATCTTCGCTTCTAATTCATTTGAAATCACTTTTTGAGTTTCTATTTCAGTAATAAATTCAGGATGAGCCATTTGAATATTTTCTACTAAACCATCCATAAATTCTTTTACTTTTTCTACAGCTATTTGTTTTGTATAACCATATTTTAATGCAAATAAAGTAATGACTTGTGTTGGCACACTACGTGGTGAGTATTGTGCTTGTTTTAATACTTCACGTACTTTTGCCCCATGATCCAATGTTGCTTTAGTAGCAGCATCTAAGTCAGAACCAAATTGTGCGAAAGCTTGCATTTCTGCATATTGAGCAAGTTCAAGTTTTAATGAACCAGATACTTGTTTCATCGCTTTAATTTGTGCAGTAGAACCTACACGTGATACAGATAATCCTGTATCTACAGCTGGTCTAAATCCAGAGTTGAACAATTCTTGTTGTAAGAAGATTTGTCCATCAGTAATTGAAATAACGTTTGTTGGAATATATGCTGAAATATCCCCAGCTTGTGTTTCAATGATTGGTAAAGCAGTAATTGATCCTCCACCATTTTCTTCATTTAAACGGCAAGCACGTTCAAGTAATCTTGAATGTAAATAGAAGACATCCCCTGGATAAGCTTCACGTCCTGGTGGTCTTTTTAATAATAACGACATTGTACGATAAGCTACCGCATGTTTAGATAAATCATCATAAACAATTAAAACATCTTTTCCTTCATCTAACCAATGTTCAGCAATTGCACATCCAGCATATGGTGCAATATATTGAATTGGTGCAAGTTCACTCGCTCCGGCAGAAACAACACATGTATAATCCATTGCTCCACCTTGACGTAATTTTTCAACAACTTGTGCAACTGTTGAATTCTTTTGTCCAATAGCAACATAAACACAATAAATGTTTTGTCCTTTTTGGTTTAAAATTGTATCAATAGCAATTGCAGTTTTACCTGTTTGACGGTCACCGATAATTAACTCACGTTGACCTCTACCGATAGGAATGATAGCATCAATTGATGTAATACCAGTTTGTAATGGTTGATCAACTGATTTTCTTGTCATTACCCCACTAGCAACACGTTCGATTGGTTTAGTTTTACCAGTATTGATTTCACCTTGACCATCGATTGCTTGTCCTAATGGATTAACAACTCTTCCTAACATTTCATCCCCGACAGGGACTTCAATAATTCTTCCAGTACGTTTAACTTCGTCTCCTTCTTTAATCGTACTTTCAGATCCAAGTAGTACGGCTCCTACACTATCTTCATCTAAGTTCATGACCATTCCGTAAACATCATTTGGGAAAAGTAATAATTCACCTAACATGGCATTATCTAACCCATGAATAACACTTACACCATCACCAACAGTCACGACTGTTCCGACATCTTTTTGTTCAATGATATCGTCATAATGCTTAATTTGTTCTTTAATTAAAGCACTAATTTCATTTGGTCTAAGCCCCACTATTTCCACCTACTTTCTTAATAGTTCTTTTTTAAGCATTTCTACTTTATTTTTAATTGTTCCATCATAAATACGGTTAGCAATTTGAACTTTAATACCACCTAATAATGATGGATCAATAGATACTTTTAAAGTAACCTTTTTGTTTTCTTTTTGACTGATTGCTTTTTCTATATCTTGAATTTGTTGATCAGTTAATTCATAAGGTGTATAGATCATACCTTCTTCTATACCTAAATATTGATTTGATAAATTAATATAAGATTTAACAATATCATCAATATAACGAATTCTTCTTGATTGCACTAATAGTTTTAAGAAATTTAAAACATATTGATCAACATTCCCTTTAAATGATTGATCCAATAATTGAATCTTTTTATCATTTTCAATAAGAACGTGATTAAAGAATTGAACAATTTGAGGATCACTATCTAGAACCTCACCAACTAATTTGATGTCATCAAGATATTGAGTGACTTGATTTTCTTCTTTTGCTAAATCAAATAAAGATTCAGCATATCTATCGCCAACAACACTCATTAGTTAACCACATCATCAACAAATTCTTCTACTAATCCTTTGTTGATTTCTTCATTCATTTCTTTGTTCATCACTTTAGTTGCAACCTCAATAGCAACATCCACAATTTCTTGTTTCATATCTGCTTGAGCTTGTTTCTTTTCTGTTTCAATTTCTTTTTGTGCTTGTTCAATTTTAGCTCTTGCTTCTTCGTTTGCTTGGTCAATAATTTGTTGTTTCACTTTTTGACCATCATCTTTTGCTTGATCAAGAATTTCACGATATTTACTTGCCGCTTCACGTGCTTCTTTTTCAGCTGTTTCTAAATTTGCAGAAGCTTTTTCGTTCATTTCTTTTGCCTCATTGATTGTAGATTCTATGTAATCTGCTCTTTTAGCAAAATATTCCATGACATTTTTCCATAAAAACTTCTTGAAAATAAGTAACAAAACTCCTGTAGATAATAATTGAACAATCAGTGTTGTAAGATTAGGGAATAATTTTCCTGCTATATCTGGCATCTTTATTCCTCCTTTGTCAGATTTTCAATTATTAATATACGAATAATAAGATTAAAGAAACTAATAAACCATAGATGGCAACTGTTTCTGATAAGGCAATCCCTAAGATCATCATAGTACGGATTTTACCTTCAGCTTCTGGGTTTCTACCAACAGCTTCTACAGCTTTACTAGCAGCAATCCCTTCACCAATCCCTGTTCCTAAACCTGCACATACAGCAAGACCTGCTGCAATAGCAATTAAACCTTTTACCATAATTTTTTTCCTCCTAAAAAATAGTTCATTTTTCATTTATATCTTAACTAGCAAGCTAGTAAAGAACTTAATCTGGATTTTCCATCATTATCAAGATAGATGATAATGTAACGAATACCAATGTTTGAATGCATCCTGCAAAGACATCAAAATAACAATGTAGCCAAGGAGCAATCACTGGTCCTAAAAAGTTAAAGTTGATCAATAACCCTGAAATATAACCTGTTAATTGATAAACTAAATACATAAGGATCGATCCACTTAAAATATTCCCAAATAAACGCATTGATAACGAAATCAATGGCGAAAGAATACTTAATAAGTTTGTTGGTGGCCATACAGCACCCCAAATGTAAGATAATAATCCTTGTTTTTTGATTGCATTAAACTGAATTAAACAGAATGTAATTGTTGTTAATGCAAGAGTAATAGAATAATTTGAAGTTGGTGCTTCAAATCCTAATAATCCACTTAAGTTGGCAATGATCAAATATGCAAAGAGCATTGCAAAGTATGGATAATAGCTCTTTTCAAATTTCTTTGGCATGATACTTTTAAATAGTCGTAAATCATTTTAACACCTGTTTCAACAACTAAAACAACACCTTTAGGTCTTGCTGTTGGATCAGCAGTTGCAAATTTCTTTCCGGCATAAATAAAGAAAATAGCCATCACCACCATAATAATCAATGAAAAGATTAATTCTACCTGTAAAGAATCTAAGAAGTTACTCACCCTTTCACCCCCTTCATTTGATAACTTACAATATATATGGTTATTTTAATGACCATATATCCAAAAAGAACACCCATCAGATTAAACCATTTTGGAATAAAAATAGCAAATTAAAAAACCAATCGCATAAATTGCAAGTTTGACTATATTTAATAAGATAAATTAAACTTGTAGATCTTTTTAAGTTCAATATCATATCAGACGTGATAATAATAACATAAAAAATTGCAAGATTAAATAAATATCCAAGCAAAAAACCTAGCGGATAACTGATAGATTTCATCGTCAAACCAATAATTGAAAAACGATAAACCTATCAAAAAATAAAAAATGATTTCTTAAAAACTAACTTTTCATTCATGATTTTCCACCTTTTAATAATGTTCTCATCACTTCTATAAACGCTAAAACAAGAAATACTAGCGTCAGAAGAGGTTTGGTTAGTAATATACTATCCAAATATAAACCCAATATGACGCCAGCTATTAAAGTTCCAAATATTTTACCTGATAATGTCAATGCATAAAGCAAATCTTTAAAAAGCTTTTCTTTATTATTCATTTGTTCCAAACAAACGATCTCCGGCATCTCCAAGTCCAGGAACAATATAACCATGCTCATTTAATTTTTCATCTAATGCTGCAAGTGTAATATCAACATCAGGATGTACTTCTTGAATCGCTTTAACTCCTTCTGGTGCTCCTACTAAACAAACAAGTTTGATTTTTCTTGCTCCTCTTTGTTTAATATTTTCAATTGCCATATTAGCACTTCCACCAGTTGCTAGCATTGGATCTAAAACAATGACTAAAGCATCTTCTAGACCTTTTGGAAATTTAGCATAATATTCACGTGGAATTAAAGTTTCTTCATCTCTTTCCATTCCAATATGTCCAACTTTAGCTGTTGGAATAATATCTCTAAAACCATCAACTAAACCAATTCCTGCACGTAAAATAGGTGCAAGAATAATTTGTTGATCCATTTCTTTTCCCACCATTGAACAAACAGGTGTTTCAATTGCTTTATCTTTTAATGAAACATTGCGTGTTACTTCAAATGCCATAAGTTTAGCAATTTCATCTAAGTTTTGTTTAAAATATAAGTTGATGTATTTTTATCACGCATAATTGTTAATTTATGTTGAATTAAAGCATGATCTAATATTGTTATCTGACATATTTGCCTCCTAAATATATTTAATATTTGAATACATTGTGACCTTTTCAGTAAGTTTTGCTACTCGTTTTAAACATTCTTCTGTAATTTCATCTGTTTCTTCATTTTTTAAACGATAAGCAATAATTCTAGCAACTTCTTCAAAGTCTTCTTCTTTGAATCCTTTTGTTGTCATTGCTGGTGTTCCAATACGAATTCCTGAAGCTTTGAATGGTTTTTCTGTATCAAAAGGATTGCATTTTATTAGCTGTAATATTGATTTCATCAAGTAAACGTTGTGCTTTTTTACCAGAAATACCACAACTTGCTTTAACATCAACAAGTAATAAGTGGTTATCTGTTCCTCCAGCAACCAATCTGAACCCTTCTTCTTTAAAGACTTTTTCCATTGCTTTAGCATTTTTGATAATTTGTTTTGCATAGTCTTTAAATTCTGGTTGTTGTACTTCATAGAAACATTGTGCTTTAGCAGCGATAATATGCATTAATGGTCCACCTTGCATACCTGGGAAAACTGCACGATCAATATCTGCAGCAAATTCTTTTTTACACATGATGACACCACCACGAGGTCCTCTTAATGTTTTATGTGTTGTTGTTGTGACAATATCAGCATATGGAAATGGTGATGGATGAACGCCAGCAGCTACAAGTCCAGCGATATGAGCCATATCTACCATAAATAATGCGCCATTATCATGAGCAACTTTAGCCATAAATTCAAAATCAATAATTCTACTATAAGCACTTGCTCCAGCAACAACGAGTTTTGGTTTAATTTCTTCTACTTGTTTTTTATAAGCTTCATAATCAATTGTTTCTGTCTCTTTTGAAACACCATAGCTATAAAATTCATAGTTGATTCCTGAAAAGTTCAATGGATGCCCATGTGTTAAATGTCCCCCATCAGCAAGTGACATACCTAACACTTTATCTCCATGTTGTAATAAAGCTAAATAAACTGCAGTATTAGCTTGTGCCCCACTATGTGGTTGAACATTAGCATGTTCTGCCCCATAAATTTCACAAATTCTTTGTCTTGCAAGTTCTTCAACTTCATCAACAAATTGACATCCCCCATAATATCTTTTTGCTGGATATCCTTCAGCATATTTATTTGTAAGAACTGATCCAGCTAATTGTAATACTTCTTCAGAAACAAAGTTTTCTGAAGCAATCAATTCAATGTTATTTCTTTGTCTATTTAATTCTCTTTCAACACTTTCAAATAATTGTGTATCTTTCATAATTTATTACTCCTTTTCTAAAGCCATCATTTTTTGAATTCTTGCATCATGTCTTCCGCCTTCATATTCGCTTTCAAGCCATGCATGTAAGATTTCTAAAGCTAAGCCTTCCCCTATAACACGTTGCCCCATTGCTAACATGTTTGAATCATTATGTTGACGTGTTGCTTTTGCACTAAATACATCATGACATAATGAACAACGAATTCCGTTTACTTTATTGGCAGTAATGCTGACACCAATTCCAGTTCCACATACGACAACCCCCTTGTCGCACGTTCCATCAGCAACAGCTTTTGCTGCTTTAGAAGCATAATCTGGATAATCACAGCTTTCTTCTGTGTATGTACCAAAATCTACAACTTCATAACCATTTTTTTCTAAATCATCTTTTAATACATTTTTTAATCTGAGACCACCATGGTCACATGCCATTGCAATTTTCACTTCAATACCTCCATGATTTTTTCTTCACTAATACAACCTTGACGTAATATTGTTACATCATCATCAATTTTTACCACTGTACTTGCTAGAGTATTTTGACATTTTCCTTTGACGATCATCTTTAGTTTCCCATTAAATTCATGATACACATCTAAATCATTTAAAAGTGTCTCTTGACCTGAAATGTTAGCGCTTGTTACTAACATTGGCCCTACTCTTTTCAATAATTCTAATACAAATGGATCATCAGGTATTCTTATACCTATCGTTTCTAATCCCGCTGTAAAATCATCTGATAAAATTGATTTCTTTTTTAAAACAAGAGTTATCATTCCCGGCATAAATTCATCAATCAATTTTTGAGCATTTGTATTTACATAAGCATATTTTTCTATATCTTGAGAATCATAGATCATCAAAGATACTGCTTTACTATGACTTCTATGTTTAATTTCATAGATTTTTTTCAAGTGCCGAAAGATTTCCAAACTTCACACCTAAGCCAAAAACAGTCTCGGTAGGAAAAGCCACAACCTCATCTTGTTTTAATAATTCAACAACCTCGTTTATGTTCTTTTTTTCTACCAAAACTGTTTCCATGATTCCACCTCATTTTGTGATATTATACTTATTTTATTATTTAAAATGATACCCTTATCCCCTGGATATTATTCTTTCAATAAATATTAAGTCAA
>ENA-OQDC01001390-OQDC01001390.1-human-gut-metagenome-genome-assembly--contig:-NODE-1390-length-12408-cov-2.636349_pt1 | contig 12408 bp, 18 predicted proteins | sample MGYA00242770_ERZ504601 | MGnify/ENA primary metagenome ERZ504601 (study PRJEB26092, sample SAMD00036305) | human gut metagenome | host: Homo sapiens | study: EMG produced TPA metagenomics assembly of...
AAAGCTCGAGAGGTCGCGGGCCGCGCTGCCGCCGTTGGGGGCGACGAGACGCTTGGCCGCAGCCGTCTTGGGATTTGCGAAGATCTCGCGCACCTCTCCCTGCTCCACGACCACGCCGCCGTCCAGAATGGCGACCCGGTCGCAGATCTCTTCCACGACACTCATCTGGTGGGTGATGACCACCACCGTGATGCCCAGCTTTTTGTTGATGTCCTTGATGAGGGTCAGGATGGCGTGGGTCGTGTTGGGGTCCAGCGCACTGGTGGCCTCATCGCAGAGCAGGACTTTGGGGTCGGTGGCCAGCGCACGGGCGATGGCGATGCGCTGTTTCTGGCCGCCGGAGAGCTGGGCGGGGTAGCGTTGGCCTTATCGGGCAGGCCCACCATTTCCAGCAGCTCTTTTGCACGCTTTTCGGCGTCGGCCTTCTTCACACCCGCCAGCTCCATCGGGAAGCAGATGTTCTTCAGGCAGCTGCGCTGCATCAGCAGATTGACTGCTGGAAGATCATGGTGATGTCCCGGCGGCGCTCCCGCAGGGCGGCGGGAGACAGGGTCTCCATCGCGGTGCCGTCGATGACGACGCTGCCCTCGGTGGGGCGCTCCAGCAGGTTGATGCAGCGCACCAGCGTGGATTTGCCCGCGCCCGACATACCGATGATGCCGTAGATGGAGCCATCGGGGATGGTCAGGTCGATGTCCTTCAGCGCATTCACCGCGCCGTCCTTCATCTGGAAGGTCTTGGAAAGGTGTTTGATCTCGATCACAGTTTACTCCTTAGTAGGGTCTTAACCCTCGATGGGGGCGAGGCTGTCCTGCTTGCCGCCGTAGATGCCCATCGGCTCGACGTGGATGCCGGCGACCGTCACCAGATGGGTGCCCTTTTCCTCATTGAAGTTGTCCAGATACGGCTGATGCTGGAAGTAGTTGGTGTCGCACTGGCCGTCCTCGACGATGGTGTTGGGGTATCACATAGTCGTCGTACTCCTGAATGTCCAGCGTGATGCCCTTGGCGGCCAGAATGTCCTTGCAGACCTCCAGCACCTCGCAGTGGGGCAGCGGGGGTTAGCAGCGCAGCTGACGGTCTCGCCGTTCAGTGCGTCATAGTCGATGGAGGGATCGTAGCCGTCGGTGGGGTTTCTCGACGACGGAGACGACAGCGCCCCTTGTAGTTTTCCATCCATGAAGTCCTTGACCTGCTGGCTCTGCAGAGCAGCCACCAGCGCCTTGATCTTCGGCTCGTTCTCGTTGCCCTCCTTGCAGACCAGCACGTTGACGTAAGCAGAGGAGCCGTCCTCCATGGCCAGAGCGTCGGTCATGGGGTCCAGACCAGCGGAGATGGCGTAGTTGGAGTTGATGACGGCGTAGTCCTCGTCCTGCAGGACGTTGGGCACCTGAGCAGCCTCGACCTCATCGACGGTGACGTTCAGGGAGTTCTCCTCGATGTCGTTCTTAGTGGCGGTCAGACCGGCGTCTGCCTTCAGCTTGAAGAAGCCGTTCTTCTCCAGCAGGGTCAGGGCGCGTGCCTCGTTGGTGGTGTCGTTGGGGACAGCGACCTTGATCTTGTCCAGGCTTTGCAGCAGCGGAAGCAGCCTCAGAAGAAGCAGCGCCGGAAGCAGCAGAGCTTGCGGTGGAGGAAGAGCCGCCGCAGGCGGTCAGGGCAGCAGCAGCGCCGACAGCACCGGCCACAGCAAGAAAGTTACGGCGGGAGATGAGGTTGGTTTCATGAATTTCTCCTTTTACTTCCGGGCACACTCGCCGTCCAGCCCGGCGGCGATGCGGATGCCGTGCTCAAGGCTGGGCAGGATGTACTCGAGGTTCTCTTTTACGGCCTTGGGGCTGCCGGGCAGGTTGACGATGAGGGTCTTGCCCCGCAGCACGCTGGCGGCACGGCTGAGCATCCCCCGCGGGGTGATGCTCAGGCTGTGGTAACGCATGGCCTCAGCAATGCCGGGGGCGTTGCGGTCCGCTACGGCATAGGTGGCTTCCGGGGTGATATCCCGGGGGCAAAGCCGGTGCCGCCGGTGGTCAGGATCAGGTTGACCTGACGGCCATCGGCCAGCCGGATGAGCTGTGCCTTCAGGGCCTTTGCCTCATCGGGCAGGATCATGGTCTCCTCCACCTGATAGCCTGCAGCGGTGAGCATCTCCACGATCAGGGGGCCGCTCTTGTCCTCCCGCTCGCCCCGGCTGCCCTTGTCGGAAAGGGTGATGACGGCAGCGCGCAGGGGCGGGTTTTCCGGCGGGGGCAGCAGGGTCACCTCATCCCCCACATGGATCTCGCCACCCTGCAGCACCCGGGCAAACACGCCCTCCCGGGGCATGATGCACTCGCCGGTCTTCTGCTTGATGACGCAGTCGTTGTGGCACTCTTTGCCGATCTGGGTCATTTCCAGCACCACGTCCCCGATGGCAAAGCGGCTGGTCACGGGCAGATTGCGGAAATCGTAGCCCTCCACCACCAGATTCTCGCCAAAGGCACCATAGTCCACCCAGATCTTTTTGCGGAAGTTCTCGATCTTTTCGGCACTCAGCAGGCTGACCTGACGGTGCCAGTTGCCGCCGTGGGCATCGGTCTCAATGCCCCATTCCGGGGTCAGGCGTGCGCTTTCCACTTCGGTCTTGACCGTGCCCCGCTGGGGGCTGGTGCAGATCGCCAGAAGTTTTCCCATAGATTTATCCTCCAATTCGGTACATGCCCCTGGTCGCGGGGATGTCCTGTTTCAATTCAAAATGATGTTCCTGGGGCTTTTTCCAGATGGTGGTACGGATGGCAGTCAGCAGCTCTTCGTCAGACGTGCTACTGCGCAGCAGGGCTTTCAGGTCACATCCGGCCTCACTGGCAAGGCAGGGGCGCAGAAAACCCTGACTGGTCAACCGCACCCGGTTGCAGGAGGCACAGAACTTGCCGTGGACAGCGGCGATGAAGCCGATGTCCCCTTTCCAGCCCGGCACGGTGTAATAGACCGCCGGGCCGTCGCCCAGCGCGGCACATGCTGCCCCGGGCAGCGGGGCCAGCTCCGGCCAGCGCCTGCGGAAGCGGGCCAGCAGCTCCGGGCCGGAGATACAAGGCATGGCCGCCCCGTAGCCGATGGGCATCATCTCGATGAACCGCACCTGCAGGGGCTTGTCCTGTGCCAGAGCGGCCAGCGCTTCCAGCTCGCCCTCGTTCACGCCCACCTGGGGCACGCAGTTCAGCTTGACCGGGATGCCGCTTTCCAGCGCGGCATGGATGCCCGCCTGCACGGCGGCAAATTCATCCCGGGCCGTGATCTTTGCAAATAGGGCGGGGTCCAGCGTATCCAGACTGATGTTCACACTGTCCAGCCCGGCCTCCAGCAGGGCGGGCAGCTGCTGTTCCAACAGGACGGCATTGGTGGTCATAGTGACCTTTCGGATGCCGGGGATGGCTTTCAGCCCCTTGACCAGCTGCTCCACGCCCTTGCGCACCAGCGGTTCGCCGCCGGTGACCCGCACGGTATCCACCCCGCACCGGGCAAACAGGGCGGCAAGGCGCAGGAATTCCTCGTAGGTCAGGATATCCTCCCGTTCCAGCTTGTCCACACCGTCCGGCATACAGTAGCGGCAGCGCAGGTTGCACAGGTCGGTCACGGAAAGGCGGAGATAATGGATATTGCGGCCCTTGGAATCAAACATAGCCGCCCTCCGCCCGGATATAATGTCCGCTCTTGCCGCCGGTCTTTTCCACCAGATGGATCTCGCCCAGCTCCATGCCCTTATCCACAGCCTTGCACATGTCATAGATGGTGAGCAGGGCGGTGGAAACGCCGGTCAGGGCCTCCATCTCCACGCCGGTCACGCCGCTGGTCTTGACCGTACAGCGTGCTTCCACAGCCCGGCGCTCGGGCAGCAGCTCAAACTCGATCTGCACCTTGGTCAGCGGCAGCGGGTGGCACAGGGGGATCAGCTCGCTGGTGCGCTTGGTGGCCATGATGCCGGCCACCCGGGCCACACCCAGCACATCGCCTTTTTTGCACGGTACCGCCCTCCACAGCGGCAAAGGCTTCCGCATTCATGGTAATGATACCGTGGGCCCGTGGCCTCCCGGGCCGTGACGGGCTTTTCGCTCACGTCCACCATCACGGCGTTTCCGGCGGCATCAAAGTGGGTCAGATTATTTTCACTCATATTTTTTCACCTTAGTTAAGCTCCCCCTTCGGGGGAGCTGGCAAAGCCGAAAGGCTTTGGCTGAGAGGGTTTTCAGCAGTGTCCGAAGCCGCAATTGGGCCAGTGGCACTCGGCGCAGCCCAGGCAGAGGCCGCCCTCGCCCAGACGGGCGATATCCTCGGCGGTGATGGGGTCATCGGCCAGCAGGCGGGGCAGCAGCAGGTCAAAAATGGTGCGCTTGGCGTACATCACACAGCCGGGCAGCCGCAGACCGGCACACCGTCCAGATAGCTGACCAGGAACATGGCACCGGGCAGCACGGGCGCGCCGTAGGTAACGATCTCGGCCCCGGTGTTCCTGATGGCCAGCGGGGTGCGGTCATCCGGGTCCACGCTCATGCCGCCGGTGGTAAAGATCAGCTCACAGCCTGCGACCTTTGCTTCCAGAATGGCGGCCGTGATGCCCGCCGGGTCATCATCGCAGACCTTGTGGAAGGCCATCTCACAGCCATACACCGCCAGCTTTTGCTCGAGGATGGGAGTAAACTTGTCCTCAATACGGCCCTTGAACACCTCGCTGCCGGTGGTGATAACGGCAAACTTCTTCTGGTGGAAGGGCAGCACGTTCAGGATGGGCTTCGGCCCGGCAGCAGCCTGCATGGCCTCCATCTTCTCCTGCTCAATGACCAGCGGGATGATGCGGGTACCAGCCAGCTTGGCTCCCTTTTTCACAGGCAGATCGCCGTGGATCGTGGCGATCATCATCTGGGGGGTGCTGTTCACTGCCAGCAGGGCCCTGCGGTCGATCTTGAGCAGACCGTCGCAGTCGGCGATCAGTTCGATCTTGCCCTCCCGTGGCTCGGTGCCGTGGATATTCTGACCGGCAGCGGCCTTGTAGAGCAGGGCGGCAGCTTCGTCCTCGTGGAGGATGCCGGGCTTTTTCTCCCAGACATAGAGGTTTTCCTTGCCGATGCTCAGCAGCACCGGAATATCCTCGGGCTGAATGATGTGGCCCTTTTTGAAGCGGGCCCCCTTGAATTCACCCGGGATGATCTGGGTGATATCGTGGCAGAGCACCTGCCCTGCCGCGTCTTCGGTACGGATCAGTTTCATGGTTTCTTCCTCCCCCTGTTACAATGCAGGCATCTGTGCAGCGATCCAGTCGGCCAGTGCTGCGGGCTCGTCCAGTGCAAAATCCGCGCCCGGAACATCCCCCACGATGGCCAGCGGCTCAAAGGAGACAGGCTCCTCCGAGACAGCCTTGCGCACCACCTCGATCTTGGGCCAGCCGCTCTCCTTGAAGCCCTCCATCAGCACCAGATCATAGCCGTGGCGCTCAAACAGGGCCAGCAGATCCTGCTCGTTCAGGCGGAATTCCTCCGTCAGCAGGTAGCGGCTGCCCGAAAAGACCGCCACGCCCTCGGCCCCGGCCTCCCGCAGGCGGAAGCTGTCGGTGCCCGGCACGTCGGGGGTGAAATCGTGGCCGTCATGCTTGATGACACCCACCTTCAGGCCCCGTGCCCGCAGCAGGGGGATGAGTTTTTCCAATAACGTCGTTTTGCCGCTGTTGTGCGCACCGCTCACGGCCAGCACAGCCGGGCGTTTCAGGCTCAGCTCGGCAGCAAGCGCCTGTTTCTTTTCACTGTACAAAGTTCAGTACCTCCACTTCTTCGCCCGGAGCCACCGGGCCGCTGCCCGCAGGCAGCTCCACCAGGCAGTTGCAGCCCATCATGGCCGACAGACTGCCCGAGGAATGCGCCTCCGCGTTGCCCTCGCCGGGGATCTCCACCAGGCCGCCCAGCGCTCTGGCCCGCAGAAAGCGGGTTCCCTTGCTGGGCTTGGAAAAGCCGGTGGTCAGCCTGCCCCGGGTATGCACCGGGATGCAGTCCTCTTCCCGCCGCCCTGCGGCCCGCAGCAGGGCCGGAACGGCATACTGCTCCAGCGTGGCAGCAGCGGCAAAGGGATTGCCGGACAGGCAGAACACCAGCTTTTCTCCCACCTGTGCAGCGATCATGGGGCTGCCGGGCTTCTGGGCCACCCCGGCAAAAACAGGCTCCGCGTGCAGCATTTCCAGCACTGTGGGCAGGTAATCCTTCTGCCCCACCGAAACACCGCCGCTGGTGATCACCGCATCACACCGGGTGAGCAGATCCTGCATCCGGGCGGCGATCTCCTCCGGGTCATCCGAGCAGTGGGTGCGCTCCACGGCAAAGCCCAGCTGCCGCAGGCGGGCGGCATTCTGGATCCCGTTGGCATCGTAGATCTTGCCGGGAGCCCAGGCCTCACCCGCTTCCAGCAGCTCACTGCCGGTGGCAAGCACGCCCACGGTCAGGGGGCGGAAGACCTCGGCATCCGGGATGCCCTGCCCGGCCAGCACACCGATGTGCGCCGGGGTCAGCACAGTTCCGGCAGCGGCAATGGGGGCACTGGCGGCGATGTCCTCACCCCGGAACACCACATTGGCGTTGGGTTGAAGCTGTGCGTAAATGCGCACCTGCTCCTCCCCGCCGTCGGTCAGCTCCTGCATCAGAACGCAGTCCGCGCCCGGGGGCAGGGGTGCGCCGGTCATGATCCGGGCGGCACACCCGGCAGGCAGGACAGCGGCGGGGGCATCCCCGGCATAGAGCTTCATCACCACCGGCAGGGTGACAGGGGTCTTCTCCCCCGCCCCGGCCGTGTCGGCACTGTGAAGGGCATAGCCATCCAGAGGGCTCCGGTCAAAAGGGGGCTGATCCATCCGGGCACACAGGTCCCGGGCTGCGATCCGCCCACAGGCATCATCCAGCGGCACCCGCTCCGTGGCAGGCACCGGGAGAGCCGCAGCAGCATCCAGCACCCGGCGCAGGGCCTGGGCTGGCGTGCAAAAGGCTGTTTCATTGCAAAATCCTCCATCGCTCCCCGGGGCACAGTTTGCCCGCTATGGCCCGGACAACTCCCGGGGAGATCTCTTTTCGATCGGCAGGTGAAAAAAAGCGGAGACGTTCTGACCGAAAATCAAAACGCCCCCGCAAAAAACCGAACATGGCCCGGAGCGGCAGCCTGCAGGCCGCCACGCCGAGGGAGCCGCTTCCTTTTCCGCTGTTGCAGCAACGGGAAGGAGGCAACGCTCCGGAACGGTGGATGGGAGGAGTTCTTTTTTTCAAATTGCAGCGTTTCTTCTGCGGGAAGGCGGCCGGGTTTCCCCTGCCACCCTTGAATGCCGGCGTTGGCCCTTAGCATTGCGGCGCGGTGTCCTGCCCCCTGCGGGGTTTAGACAGCCTTGCTCAAAGAAGCTCTTGTACCCTATTCAATTGTGTATGATCTTTTAGTCGCAGAAATCATCCACGTCGCTGATGGCTTTTGCATAGCGGCGGGTGAGGTGCTGGGTGGAGAAGAGGAACCGCTCGTTCTGATTGTTGGTCAGCTCTTCGATGTCGGCAAACTCCGGCCTGCCCTGCATGGTCTTCCAGGTCTGCTCGATCTCCTCCGGCGCAAGGCCGTAGGGGGAGCGCTGGAAGTACTTCAGCGGGGTAGCACTGGGGTAGACCCGTGCGTTGAAGCGCACCATCTCAGCAAACATGACACAGAGATCTTTGTCCTCAATAAGCTGGGCGATCATGGCGTAGTTGTCGCTCATGTTGGCGTTGGAGTAATAGTAGGTATCCTTTGCGCCTGCACGGACAACGATATCCTCACACTGGGGGTCCTGCGGCATCTGAGCCAACAGCTCGTCGGCGTTCTCCACCTCACTGACCAGCAGTGCGTGGGGCGTGATAAGCGCGGCGGCGCTGCGGGAACGGATGTAACCGGCCAGCTCCTGCGCGGGGGTCAGCTCCGGCAACTCCGGCGCGGTCTGGGTGGGCTGATCCGCAAAGGGATCGTTTTTAGCCTCCGGCTCGCCGGCCAGAAAATCCAGCAGCTGAGGCTTTGCGGCCTCGCCCTGCACATTTTCGGCGGCTTCGGGTGCGGCCCCGGCAGCCTGCATTGCTGCAAGCTCTGCGGTCTCCCGCTCCACGGCGGCGATCACATCCTCGCCGGTCTTGGCGGCGCTGCCGTCAAAGCTGCTGCCCGTTTCCTTCAGGCGGCGGGCCGTCTCGCTGGCGGCATTGATGTCGAACACCTCTGCCTTGGGCTTTTTCTTGGCGGCCAGCTCTGCCTTCTGCAGGTCCAGAACGGCCTGCTCCGGGTCCACGCTGCTGTCCACAGTGGTGGTGTAGCCGGGTTTACGTCTGCCAAACAACATGACGATCGTTCCTCTTTCTATGGGATTTATTCAGCTGCTGCGGTGTTCTGGGCGTAGATGCCGCGCTTTTCCAGATCATCGGCCATGTCAGCCAGATCATACTTCTCCAGCGTCTCGCGGGTGGGCACACCGGTGGTGCGGTCCCAGCCGAAGATGTCGTAGAACAGATCCTTTGCCTTCTCCATGTCGGCGCGATCCAGCTTGGTGGTGCCTTCCTCGAATGCCTTGAAGTCGGGGTCCTTATCGAACACCCAATCACAGATGGCATCGTGCTCCTGACGCAGGTTTGCGCTGCCGCAGTTCTGCTGGAAGCTGATGGCGGTCATCGCGCGCAGCATCTGGGTGATGCGGGCACCGTCCTCCTGCAGATCGGCCTGGGTATAGGTCTCGCCGGTAACAGCAGTCATAAAGTCTGCCTGCAGATCCAGGTCGCCGTGGTACTCGCGCTCCTTGGAGGGAGACTGGGTCATGGGCCACATCCAGTTGCACAGGGTGGCGGAGTCGTGGAAGTTCTTGTCGTTGACGCAGTATGCAGCCAGCTTTGCCTTGTTCTCGTTGATGGGAGTGTAGGCCTTGGCCTTATCGTAGCAGCCCTCGCCGAAGAAGTCCTCCATGACCTTCTTGGTCACCTCGTACGGAGCACCGGAGCCGGTCTCGCAGACGATCTCGTGGATCATGCAGTCGCGGTTGTAGACGAGGTTGTACAGCATACCCACCTGCCATGCCTCAGCAGGGCCGTGGTGGTTGGGGAAGCCCGTTGTAGATCAGGTTGGAGTTGGTGGCACCATCGTTGCGGTCCAGCCAGCTCTTGGGCAGGCCGAACTTCTCCATCATGGCCAGCGTGCCCTTGGCGATGACGGACAGGTCGCCCTCGCCGTAAGCCATGCGGCGGATGAGCTCCACCTCCCAGCGGGGATCGCCGGCCTTCTCCCACTCCCAGGGCAGAGAGTCGTACTCGGCCTCGCTGATGTACTTGGTGGCCTCCTCGCGGGGCATCCGCAGGATCCACAGCAGGTCGCGGTTCAGGTTGCCGTAGTTGTCCCACAGGCCCATGTCATCGACGGCGTGGGACCATGCCAGATTGATGACCATGGTGCCGTCGCCCTCGTACTTGAAGTCGTGGACACCGTCCGGGTAGACGCGGGTGCCGTACAGCACGGGCATACAGGTGTTGGAGTTGTGGGTGGGCAGGTCGTAATCGGCCAGCGGGTCCACATCATACTCGGTGTAGCAGCGGATGGGGCAGGAGGAGCAGCCGCCGTTCTTGACGGTGTACTCTGCTGCCGGTGCGCCGAAGTCGAAGTAACCCTTGAAGCAGCGCAGCGCGATCTTGTTGATGTCGTTGTAGGGCTGCTCGCCGGTGTCCACGGGGCCGCCGGGAGCCTTTTTCCACATACGGCCCGGTGCGCCGGACCAGCGGTTCTTGCCGGAGGTGGCGCTGTACTCCGCCCAGCTCTGGGGCTGCGCGGGGACGTTGTGGTTGTTGTTGCCGCCGATGAGGTTGCCCATCATGTAGTTGGACAGCTCCAGCACCTTTTTGGGGTCGGCGACCTTGACGCTGCCGGTGCCGCGGATGGCCAGACCCTTCAGCTTCTTGTTGCCCATGGCAGCGCCCAGACCGGCACCGCCGGAGTTGCCGAAGCTGGTGTTCAGGGTGGAGTAATCCACCAGGTTCTCACCGGCGGGGCCGATGGAAGCAGTCTCGAACTCACGGCCGTTCTGCTCCACCATCCACTTGTTGGCAGCAAAGGTACCCTTGCCCCAGATCTCGCTTGCGTCCTCCAGAGAGACCTCGCCGTCCTCGATGCGCAGGTAGACGGGCTTTTCGGAGATGCCGCTGACAACGATGCCGTCGTAACCGGCATACTTCAGCATGGAGCCGATGTGGCCGCCCATGTGTGCATCGATGATGGAGTGGCCCTTGGACCAGGTAGAACGGAAGGTCACGTTCATACGGCCGGAGCAGGGCACGCCGGCACCGGTCAGGGGGCCGACACCAAAGATGACCAGAGCCTTCTCGTCATAGGGGTCCAGCTCCATGGGAGCTTCCTCGTACATAATGCGGTAGGCCATGCCCATACCGCCGATATATTTATGGTATTTTTGCGTCGTCCTGGGTGGTGATCTCACCGGTGGTCAGGTTGACGCGCAGGATCTTGCCTGCCCAGCCATAGGTTTCAGCCATTGTTGTTCCTCCTTACAGGTCCTTGTAAGCAGCCTGTGCTGCGCTGGTAACGGCATCCCAGTCCACGATGGACAGAGCGCCGGACGGGCAGCCCGCCACGCAGGCACCGCAGGCGATGCACTTGGAGGACTGCCGTCTCGGGTTGACGTGGGCATGTGCCAGGGGCAGGCCTCCACGCAGGCACCGCAGCCGATGCACTTGTCGGTATCGACCACGCGGATGGCCCTGCTCATTGGTGATAATGGCCTTCTGGGGGCATGCATTGCCGCAGGCGGGATCCTCACACTGGCGGCAGGTATCCGGGAAGTAGACAAAGCAGTTGTCGGTGCCGGACAGCAGACCATTGCCGTCGCCGTCCAGATTCAGGCGGCGCTGGATCTTGACACGGCTGATGTAGGAAGAGCACACACCGTCGTTGGTCAAGGTGCAGTTGATCTCGCACCGCTGGCAGCCGGTGCACAGGTCAGCATTGACCACCAGCAGGCCCTGGGGCAGTGCCCAGGTCGCCACAGCACCGGCGTCCACCTGCTTCTGAGAGCAGCCAAAGAGGGACAGCATAGATGCGGAAAGGGTGAGTCCTGCAAGGCTCTTGCCCGAGATCTTCATAAATTGACGGCGGGTCATGTCAGCCGTCAGAAAATCAGTTTTTGCCATAGGTTTCCATTCCTCCGTGAGGTCACTCTGCGCAGAGCACCTCGGTTACATAGAAATAAGAATTGTTGACGATGTCCGTGACCGCCGTGGACGTAATGGTTGCACCGGAAAGCGCATCCACCTGGGTCATGTCAGCGCTGACCGTGTCGGCCGCACTGCCCTGGGTGGTCAGATCAGCGGCCTGCAGCTTGTACTCGGCCTGCTTTTCAGCGGACCAGTCTGCATAAGGCACTGCCTGTTTCTCGCCGTCCTGCGCGCTCTTGCTCAGACACGCCGCGTACAGCTTGCGCCGTGCCACAGCCTCAGCACTGTTGTCCATCGGGGGGATGAGCGCGTCGTCCATCGGCTGGCCGTTCAGAGCCGAGAGGGTCAGCCCGGCTTCATACATCTTCCGGGTAGCCTCGGCCTCCGGGGAGGTATCGCCCGCACGCCATGCGGCGGGGTCGAAGGCCTCAGCGGGGGCAGCGTCGGTCTCGGCACTGCCTGCGGCAGCAAAAGCCGTGCCGGTGGCCGGGTCGGTCACAGTGTAGCGCTTGCCTGCCAGCGTGAAGGGAGCTGCGCCCTGGTACTGGGCCGTGAACTCCGGGTTCTCACACTGGGCACCCAGGCTGTCGGTCTCGGCCTGTGCCAGGATCTTCACATCCAGCACATTGCCGTCGCGGTCCAGCGTCACACCGGCCTGCACCTCGCTCTGGAAGCCCTGCCTGCTGCCCACCACATAATATGTGGCGTCATCCAGCTGGTACACCGCGCTCACACCATAGGTGGCAGCGTCGGCATCTGCCAGCGGCAGGGCCGTTCCGGCCACCGTGGTGCGGCTGTGCATCAGCCCGCCAAGGCCAAGTGCCATGGCAAGCGTTGCCGCACCCATGGCCGCATAGCCGGGCAGCCGCCTGCGCCACAAGGACTGCGGCGCATGATTTGCCTGCTTCAATTGTATCACCTGCCTGTTTGATTCAGCTGTGCCCGGAACTCCCGGGCACGAAAACAGCCGTTCCACCTGCTGCAACAGTGCGGAACGGTTTCTTCGTTATAAGAATAACATCTTTTCCACCGGTTAGTCAACGTATACGCACAAACAAAGCCCTACAATTTCTCTCAAGAGCGCTTGCCTCTTGGTGAAATCATTTCTTTTGCCGGATGAACAGTTTCAATCCATATTCCTCTGCCAGCTCCAGCGACTGTACCGTGGGCATACTCTTGCTCACCAGCGCGGGCACACCGG
>ENA-OQDC01001393-OQDC01001393.1-human-gut-metagenome-genome-assembly--contig:-NODE-1393-length-12352-cov-6.095951_pt1 | contig 12352 bp, 9 predicted proteins | sample MGYA00242770_ERZ504601 | MGnify/ENA primary metagenome ERZ504601 (study PRJEB26092, sample SAMD00036305) | human gut metagenome | host: Homo sapiens | study: EMG produced TPA metagenomics assembly of...
ATATACGGATATTGAGTTTTTGTTGTAGTTTTGCAGAACTGACAACCTTTTTAGGAATATAATGTTTAACCTGTCAACTTTGTCAGGAATTAATCTTTAAACTGACAACTATTTTCAGTACACTTCAGGGTGTTTTGAAGGTCGTTAAAAAACGCCTTTGCGTTTTGATTCAAACGTCAAAGCGTTTTGTCTTAAACACAAGTGCATTTTGAGCTAAATTTAGATTCGTATTGAAAATCAATAGGTTAATCTTCTGTGGGAGAGGCATGTTCTGCTTCGAAAAGTAATGAATCGCCCAGTGTGATGAGAATGGAATCACTGTCACAATAGTGGGGGAAATAGTCATTACAATCCCATGAACGGTCCAGCTTTTCTTTAGGACTTGGGAATTTCTTGGCATAAAGTGCGGCAAGCTCCGGATTGGCCAATACCTTTTCCATGAAATAACCGAATACGGGGAGTGCGGTGCGGCTGCCTTGCCCCAGTTCGCCCGTGCGGAAATGAATGCTGCGGTACTCTCCGCCCACCCAGGCTCCTCCTACCAGGTTGGGACTGATACCTACAAACCAGGCATCGGAGTGGTTGGAAGAGGTACCGGTCTTTCCGCCGAACTCCGTACCTTTATCAAAGATACGGAAACGCCATAGCGCTTGTGAAGTTCCTTTCGGGCAAGTCAGTCCACCTCTTAACATCTGTTGCATAAGATAGGCACTGGCGTAAGGAATGGCCTGGGTTGCTTCAGCTTCTTGTTGGTAGATAACTTTTCCATCCTTATTTTCTACACGGGTAATCAGTATGGGCTGAATGGCTTCTCCATCGTTCACTACGGTGCCGTATGCAGAAACCAGTTCCAATAGCGATACGTCAGAAGCTCCCAGACTGAGGGCCGGTGTTTCTTCCAGCTTGGTCTGGATGCCCATGCGGTGTGCAGTAGTGGCTATCTGGTGAATGCCTACTTCATGGGCTATGTTGGCAGCAATGGTGTTGACCGATTGGGCAAATGCCATTTTCAGCGACATGGTATCGAGAGTGGCACCTCCATTGGCATTGTGAGGCATCCAGAGTTTCTTTTCTCCATTTTCTTCCACTTCCCAGGGTATGTTTTCATCCACACGCAGGTCGCAGGGGGATAATCCCTGGTTCATGGCTTCCGTATAGACAAAGAGTTTGAAGGTAGAGCCGGGCTGACGCTTGGACAGCACCTTATCGTATTTCCACGACTGGAAATTGATGTCGCCTACCCATGCCTTTACTTCTCCCGTATGCGGAGCGATGGCCACAAATCCGCAGTGCATGAAACGTTCCATGTAGCGGATAGAGTCCATGGTGCTGAACAGGGTATCTTTTTGTCCGAGGTCATAGTCGAACACCTTGCAACGATGAGGCTGGTTCAGGTAGTAGGTGATGGAGTCAGTCTGGTTACCGTATTTATGGGACAGATACTGGTAGGCCGGTGTCTTTTCGGCCAGCTCTTCGATGAAGCGAGGAATTTCCTCCCCATTCCGGTCCCGCCACGGAGCCTGCGTGCCCCAATGTGCATCAAACCGTTTCTGTACTTCGCGCATCTGACGGCTGACAGCTTCTTCGGCATATTGCTGCATCCGGCTGTCGAGTGTGGTATAAATTTTCAGTCCGTCGCCATAGAGGTCTGTATTATTTTCCTTGCACCATTCTTTCAGTTCATTGGCTATGGCTTCGCGGAAATAGAGTGCCGGACCAGTGTAATAATTCTCCTGTTTGAATTTCAGAATGGTGGGAAGCTTCCGGATGGAATCCAGCTGATGCTTGTTCAGCACATGGTGTTCATAGAGCTTTCCCAATACCACATTCCGTCGTGAAAGACTGTTCTTTGGGTTGATTTTAGGATTATAATAAGTAGTAGCCTTCAGCAGACCGATAAGTGTGGCAGCCTGTTCTACGGTAATTTTATCGGGAGTTGTATTAAAATAGGTATGACAGGCCGTCTTGATGCCGAATGCGTTGCTTCCGAAGTCTACCGTGTTGAAATACATGGTCAGAATTTCTTCCTTGCTGTACAGCATTTCAATCTTGACCGCTGTAACCCATTCCTTGGCCTTCATAATCAGCAGTTTTACTCCGGGAATATGTCCTAAAAGTCCGGTAGAGTATTGTGAACGTACCTTGAACAGGTTTTTGACCAGCTGCTGAGTGATGGTACTGGCTCCGCGTGCCGTTCCGTGAGCCACGTAGTCTTTGGCGGCAGCAAATACCCCTTCAAAGTCGATACCGAAATGCTTGTAAAAGCGTTCGTCCTCCGTGCAGACCAGCGTCTTGACCAGTATCGGAGAAATATCCTTGTATTCCACCGGTGTACGGTTTTCTGAATAGAATTTTCCAATCAGTTTTCCGTCAGCACTGTAAATTTCGGAGGCGATGTGCTGTATAGGCTCTTTGATGTTGAACATGCTCGGTGATTTTCCGAACAGCCACAAGAAATTGAGGTCAATCATGACCAGTAAGACGATGAGCATGCCAATGCCGGTCAGGATTCCCATTCCAGTACGCCCGTACCATGGCAATTTGCGGAAAGTATGTATATACCAGCTTATGCACTGTTTTCCGATTTTGACTATCCGGCTCAGAAGCTGTTGAAAGAGTCGGATTAGAAATGATGCTGCTTTTTTCATATCTCGTTGTTTAACCATGCGTCAATCAACTTTCGTGCAATACTTAGTTTCTTGGGGATTTCCGGCAGGTGGTCGCGGTGGTAGAATGCTCCGGCACTCAGTTCTTCATCTTGTAATTTGATGGTTCCACTTTCATATTCCGCATAGTATCCCACCATGATACCGCTTGGATAAGGCCAGGGCTGGCTCCCGAAATACCTCAGGTTTTTGATACGGATACCAGTTTCTTCCATCACTTCGCGGTGTACGCACTCTTCCAGTGTTTCGCCAGGTTCCAGGAAGCCGGCTACCAGTCCTTTGAAACTGCCTCGGAAGTTGCGTGCGTGTACTAATAGCACACTGTCCCCTTTCTTTATTAAAACGATGACGGCAGGAGAGATGCGCGGATAGATTTCCTGTCCGCAATGAGGGCATCGTTTGGTGATGGGACCCGTCTGCGTGGTGGGGGTGCCACAAGCCGGACAGAAGCGGCTGTTCTTGTCCCATGTCAGTATTTGAGAGGCTTTACCTGCGCATTGGTATTCTTCCAGTGGAAGTACATCGTACGAAGCACGCAGGTCTGTCGGAATAAATGAAGTGTCCTGTTCTGTTAGTGCTTCCAGCGGAAGGGCACATGCTTTTGCCGGATGGCCCAGAATTTCCCCGACGGTATGTATGGGCGTATCAGCAGGAAGCTGTACGGGAGGTTCCACGGAATATGGGATGTGGAACCTGTCTCCGTCTTTAACCAGAAGGAGCTGCTGTTTGGGGCAGAAAATAAACCAGCCGCACAGCTCCTTTTCATTTTGTTTCATTGTTATCTGTCAATTTAGTTGTTCAATCCTTTTATGGTGAGCTGAATACGTTTCCGCTCGTGGTCAATGCTCATAACTTTGACACGTACATGCTGGTGGATGCGTACCACGTCGGCCGGATTGCTGACAAAACGGTCGGCCAGTTGCGATACGTGCACCAGTCCGTTTTCCTTGATACCGATGTCAACAAAGCAGCCAAAGTTGGTGATGTTGGTCACGATGCCGGGCAGTTCCATTCCTTCCTGCAAGTCGTCCAATGTACGTACGTTCTTGTCAAACTCAAATACCTGTATTTTCTGGCGAGGGTCTCTTCCGGGTTTGTCCAGCTCCTGAAGAATATCCGTCAGGGTGGGTAAACCGACCGTATCGGTCACGTATTTCTTCAAATCGATTTTACTGCGGAGCTCTTTGTCCTTAATCAAGTCGGCTACCGTACAATTCAAATCTTTAGCCATCTGCTCCACAATCGGGTAGCTTTCCGGATGGACCGCAGAATTGTCCAGCGGATTCTTGGCTTGCGGAATACGGAGGAATCCGGCACACTGTTCGTAGGCTTTGGCTCCCATTCTCGGCACCTTCAATAACTGGCGGCGTGACTCAAACGGACCGTTTTCAGTACGGTAGTCCACAATGTTCTGTGCCAGTGTCGGACCTAATCCGGAAACGTAGGTCAGCAGGTGCTTGCTGGCGGTGTTGACATTCACGCCCACCAGGTTGACACAACTTTCTACGATCTGGTCGAGTGAAGCCTTCAGTTTGGTCTGGTCCACGTCGTGCTGGTATTGTCCCACGCCGATGGATTTGGCGTCAATCTTCACCAGTTCAGCCAGTGGGTCCATCAGTCTTCTGCCGATAGATACGGCACCACGTACTGTCACGTCATAATCCGGAAACTCTTCGCGGGCAGTTTTAGAGGCTGAGTAAATAGACGCTCCATCTTCGCTGACCACGAAAACCTGTACTTCACGGTCGTAACGCTGACTGGTTACAAATTGCTCTGTTTCTCGGCTGGCTGTTCCATTTCCGATGGCAATGGCCTCGATTTTATATTGTTCCACTAACTTCACAATCTTTCGGGCTGCCTGTGCATATTCAGATTTGGGCGGGTGGGGATAAATGGCCTCGTTATGCAGAAGGGTACCTTGTGCATCCAGGCAGACTACTTTGCATCCCGTACGGAATCCCGGGTCGATACCCATCACCCGTTTCTGTCCCAGAGGAGGGGCCAGCAACAGCTGACGGAGGTTTTCTGCGAATACCCGAATAGCTTCTTCATCAGCCTTTTCCTTGCTGAGTGCGGCAAACTCGGTTTCGATGGCAGGTTTCAGCAAGCGCTTGTAGGCATCGGTGAGAGCTTCTTCCACTTGGTGTGCACATTCATTGTTGGCCCGAACGAACAACCGTTGCAGGCGTTCGTTGCACATATCTTCATCTTCCGGGAAAATGGTTACTTTCAAGACACCTTCCGATTCTCCCCGGCGAAGAGCCAGCAGGCGGTGGGAAGAACATTTCTTCAAGGGCTCACAGAAATCAAAGTAGTCGCGGTACTTGGCCGAAGCTTCTTCTGCTTCTTTTCCTTTGACCACTTTTGACTGAATGAGGGCCTGGCGCTGGAACTGGTTACGCATCAGGTTGCGCGACCGCTCGTCTTCGCTGATTTGTTCAGCCAGAATATCGCGTGCTCCTTTCAGTGCATCCTCCTCATCTTTGACTTCTCCTTTGACGAAGTTCCGTACCTTGGCGGCAAGGTTGTTTTCCTTTTGCATCATGAGTAAGAGGGCCAGCGGTTCCAGTCCTTTGGCACGTGCAGCCTCGGCTCTGGTTTTTCGTTTGGGCTTGAAGGGAAGGTAAATGTCTTCCAGTTCAGTCGCATTCCAGCAAGCAGAAATGCGGGCTTTCAGCTCTGGAGTCAGTTTCCCTTGCTCCTCGATGGTGGAAAGTACGGTTTCCTTTCGTTTGGACAATTCACACAGTTTCTCATACCGTGTCTGAATGTCGCCTATCTGCACTTCATCCAGTCCGCCGGTAGCTTCTTTACGGTAACGGCTGATGAAAGGAATGGTCGCTCCTCCCTGGAGCAGTTTGAGTGTATTGGCTATGCGATGTGCCGGCAGTTTCAGTTCGGCGGCAATCATCTGGCTGAATTCTTCCATTGATAGGGGCTTTATATTATTTGGTTGCAAAAGTAGTGAAAAAATGGCATAAAAAAGCGGTTGGGAAACCTTTCGTATTTGGGTATTTTAGGAAGTATTCTGTGGGAATATCGGCAACTTCTCGTATCTTTGCAAAAACTTATATAAAAGTCTGCAAAAATGAAGACTAGACGATTTTACTTTTTAATCAGCCTGATTACATTACTCGGTATGGGCCAAGGGCATTTGAAAGCCTCGAATAATGAGGAAACCATCACATTGAAATTTGTAGAGACGAGCGATGTGCACGGATGCTACTTTCCCTATGATTTTATACAGAACAAGCAGATGAGAGGAAGTCTGGCCCGCGTTTCTTCTTACGTGAAGGAAGAGCGTGAGGTGTATGGCGACAATCTTATTTTGATGGACAACGGTGATATTCTGCAGGGACAGCCTGTGGCTTATTACTATAATTATATGGATACTACCTCCGTACATGTATGTGCCGCTATGCTGAACTATATGCGCTATGATGTGGGCAACATGGGTAATCATGATGTGGAGACAGGACATGCGGTGTACGACCGTTGGGTAGGACAATGCAACTTTCCGGTACTTGGAGCCAATATCGTGGAGGTGAAGACAGGAAAGCCTTATCTGAAACCTTATGAGGTATTGGAACGGAACGGAGTGAAGGTGGTAGTGTTAGGAATGATTACGCCGGCGGTACCATCCTGGTTGCCTGAGCAGTTATGGGCCGGACTTCGTTTTGAGGACATGGAAGCATGTGCGGCGAAATGGGTGAAGGAAATTCGTGAAAAAGAACAACCGGATATTTTGATTGGACTGTTTCATTCAGGAATGGATGGCAAGAAACTGGACAATGTGGTAGAAAACGGTTCGAAAGGCGTGGCTGCCAATGTGCCAGGGTTCGATGTCGTTTTTATGGGACACGACCACACCCGCTGGAATGAAAGAGTGGCCAATGCGTCGGGCGATTCTGTGTTAGTGATTGATCCGGCCAATACGGCAAAAGTGGTGTCAGAAGTGACCGTAACGGTGAAGAAACAGAATGGAAAGATTGTATCGAAGCAGGTCGACGGAAAGCTGGTGAACATGGATGACTATGCCGTGGATAAGGATTTCATGCATACTTTCCAGAAACAGTATGAGGCGACGCAGGCTTTTGTGTCCCGGAAAATCGGACGGATGGAACGTACGATTTCTTCCAAGGATGCGTTCTTTGGCCCGTCTGCTTTTATTGATTTGATTCATCAGTTGCAACTGGATATTACCGGAGCAGATATTTCTTTCTGTGCGCCTTTGTCGGCTTATGCCGAGATTAAAGAAGGAGACATTCGTATGAGCGATATGTTCAACTTATATAAGTTTGAGAACATGCTCTACACGATGGTGTTGACCGGAAAGGAAGTAAAGGATTTTCTGGAAATGTCGTATGATCTCTGGGTGAACCAGATGACTTCACCCGATGACCATCTGCTGTTGCTGAACGAAAAAGACAACGGTTTCGGTCGTTTCCGTAATCCCAGCTTCAATTTTGATTCTGCGGCGGGTATCATCTATACGGTGGATGTGACCAAACCATACGGAAAAAGAATTACGATTGAACGGATGGCCGACGGCAAGCCGTTCGAGATGGACAAGCAATATCGGGTAGCCGTCAACTCCTATCGTGGAAATGGTGGAGGTGACTTGCTGACCAAGGGAGCGGGTATTCCCAAAGCAGAACTGGCAAAGCGTATTGTCTTTTCAACGGATAAGGATTTGCGCTATTACCTGATGAAACGGATTGAGGAGGTTAAAGTACTGAATCCGGCTCCGCTGAACCAGTGGAGGTTTATTCCTGAAAAATGGACTGAACCAGCTGCAAAGCGTGATTATGAACTTTTGTTTGGAAACAAAGATAACGAATAAAATACGTAGGAAGACGGAAAATGTGTAAAGGGTTCCGCAAACATATACGAGTATGGGCATTGTGTCTGGCCACTCTGTTTGCCGCATATTATGCCACGACTGCCCTGTTTGCCCACGTGCATGTGGTAAACGGGGTGATGTTTGTGCACTCGCATCCCTTCTCGCATTCTCACTCTCATAGTGACGGGCAGACATTGGCGCTGCATTTTCTGTCGACTTTTCTTCATTGGAGCCTGGGCATACGGAAGTAGAGACTCCCGATTTGCACCTGCTCTATTCATTACCTTATATAAAGAATACATTCCATGCCGTATGTTGTTGTACGGAAGGGATGTACCTCCGTGCTCCTCCTGTACTATCGTTCTTATTGGGAATTTGAAGAACATAGTATTAATTTTTTAGGAGCAAATAATGAAAAAATATATCAATTTGCTGATGGGAGTGGTATGCGCTCTTGTCAGCTGTACTATTGCATACGCTGATGGTCCCGTAAAGAAGGAAATGCCATTGTGGGACACGTTATTGAGAAAGGTTCGGAAGCTGGATTGCCTTATGCGACCGTGTTGTTGGTGGAAACTGGAGAAGGTACGGTGACGGATGCCGGAGGATATTTCCGTTTTAAAAAGCTGCCGGCAGGAGAATATACCTTGAAGGTGCAGATAATGGGATATACCACTCAGGTAAAGAAGGTGACGGTGAGCAAAGACTTTGTGGTCGACATGCATTTTGTCATGGAGGAAGAAAGTATCATGACGGATGAGGTAGTGGTATCGGCCAACCGGAATGAAACCAGCCGTAAGGTAGCGCCTGTGGTGGTGAATGTAATGAGCAACAAGTTGTTTGAAATTGTCAATTCTACCGATTTGGCTAAATCGCTGAACTATCAGTCGGGATTGCGTGTGGAAAACAATTGCCAGAACTGCGGTTTCCCTCAGGTACGTATCAATGGATTGGAGGGACCTTATTCACAAATCCTGATTAACAGTCGTCCGGTGATGAGCGCGCTTTCGGGCGTGTATGGACTGGAGCAGATTCCAACCAATATGATTGAGCGCGTGGAAGTGGTTCGCGGAGGTGGTTCTGCCTTATTTGGAGCCAATGCCGTGGGAGGTACCATTAACATCATTACCAAAGACCCCGTTCGTAATTCATTCCAGGTGGCTTCTACCATGTCGAACTTGAATGGAAAGGTGTGGGAACAGTATATGGGGGCTAATGCGTCACTGGTATCTTCCGACAATTCGTATGGCATCGCGCTGTATCAGTCTTATCGCAACCGTAATCCGTATGATGCGGATGGAGATGGATTCTCAGAATTGGGTAAACTGAATATGAATACATTCGGACTGCGGGCATATTACCGTCCGACACAGTTCAGCCGTATCAGTCTGGAATATCATACCACCAACGAATTCCGTCGCGGAGGAAACAAGTTTGACTTGCAGCCTCACGAAACGGATATTACGGAACAGACCAAGCATATCATTAACAGTGGTGGACTGACGTATGATGTTTTCTTCAATGAATATAAGCACAAGCTTTCTGTATATGCTTCGGCACAGCACACCGACCGTAACAGCTATTACGGGGCAGACAAGGCAGAGAATGCATACGGAAAAACCAAAGACCTGACTGCTGTAGGTGGTGCTATGTATGTAGGAAACATGGACAACTGCCTCTTTTCTCCGGCTACCTTTACCGGTGGAGTGGAGTGTCAGTATAACTCCTTGCATGATGTGATGACGGGTTACGGACGTGACTTGAGACAGGATGTGAAGATTGCCAGCGGATTTGTACAGAATGAATGGAAACTGGATTATTTCACGATATTGGCTGGGTTCCGCTTGGATAAACACAATTTGGTGGATAACGTGATTTTCAGTCCGCGTATCAATACCCTCTGGAAACCTTCGGATAAATTCCAGGGACGTCTGACCTGGTCGACGGGTTTCCGTGCACCTCAGGCATACGATGAGGACTTGCATGTGGCGGCCGTAGGAGGTGAGGCTATGGAAGTGCGGCTGGCAGAAGGATTGAAACCGGAACGTTCCAATAGTTTCAGTGGTTCTGTAGACTGGAGTTTCAATTTCGGACATTTCCAGTCGAACTTGCTGCTTGAAGGTTTCTATACGGCGTTGAACGATGTATTCTATCTGGAAAGTGTAGGAAAAGACCCTGTATCGGGCACATTGGTGCAGGAACGCAGAAACGGAAACGGTGCACGGGTGTATGGAGCCAATATCGATTACAAGATAGCCCATGGAAAGGAAGCACAGTTGCAGTTAGGTTTTACGGTACAGCGTAGCCGTTACACGGAAGCGGTGAGATGGAGCGAAGATGAAGATGTAGCAGCTATCAAGCGCATGCCGCGTACGCCGGATTACTATGGATACTTTACGTTCAGTTCAGCCCCGTTGAAAAACTTTGACTTTTCTCTTTCCGGCGTATATACAGGACGCATGATTGTTCCTCACTTTGCCGGATACATCGAGAAAGACTGTCTGGAAAATACCCCTGACTTTATGGATTTCAACTTGAAGCTGAATTACACCTTTGTGCTGAATGACCATCTGAAGTTGCAGGTAAACGGAGGTGTACAGAATATCTTTAATGCCTTCCAGAAGGATTTGGATAAAGGTATGAATCGTGACTCCAAGTATTTCTATGGCCCAACACAGCCGCGTACATACTTTATTGGAATAAAGTTCTTTAATTAATGATAACTATTTGGATGGCGGTGTCTCTTGGTGGAGGCACCGCTTTTTTTTATGTGTTGTTCAAAGTGTTTTCATGTAAGGTCAGTACTTCCCTTGCAGTATTGCAGTACTTTCTTGAAAGTACTGTAGTACTTCCTTTGCAGTACTGTAGTACTTTCGTGGAAGTACTGGTTTTATGAAAGAGTGATGCATTGAACTGCTTTTTAGACTACAGATTGTGTAAAAACAAGACATTTCGTTATTTTTGTGGGAAAATAAAAGAACGTATGAAAAGAGCAGCATTGATTTTTGCATTGGGGCTGTCACTCGGCAACAGTACCTTTGCGCAGACTTTTGAAGATTATTTTGTAGACAAGACGCTTCGTCTGGATTATATATTTATGGGAAATGCAGATAAGCAGGACATTTGTCTGGATGAATTGTCGGTTCTTCCGCAGTGGGCAGGAAGACGCCATCATTTGTCGGAACTTCCGTTGGATGGAAATGGAGAGATAACCATGAAGGATAAGGCTACCGGGAAGGTTATCTACCGCACTTCTTTCTCGAGTTTGTTTCAGGAATGGATTGGAGAACAGGAAGCCAAGGTAGTGAAACGTGGATTTGAAAATACATTTTTGGTGCCTTATCCCAAGCAGCCGGCAGAAATCACCGTCGTTTTGCGGAACGCTTCACGCGAAGTGAGTGCTACGCTGGTACATGAGGTTAATCCTTCTGATATTCTGATTCATCAAAGAGGGGAAGGAGAGTTGACACCGCATCGCTATCTGTGGCAAGGAGGTTCTTCGGATAAATGCATTGACGTGGCCATTATGGCAGAAGGTTATGCAGCTAATGAATCGGATTTGTTTTACAAAGATGCGGCGGTGGCGTGTGAAGCCTTGTTTGCGCATGAACCGTTTAAGAAACTGAAAGACCGCTTCAATATTGTGGCTGTATTTAGTGAGTCAAAAGACAGCGGGGTAAGTATTCCCCGAAAGGATGAATGGAAAAAAACAGCCGTAAGCTCGCATTTTGATACGTTTTATTCCGACCGTTATCTGACTACCCGTAGCGTGAAAGCCATTCATAACTGGCTGGCAGGCATTCCATACGAGCATATCATTATCCTTGCCAATACGGATACCTACGGAGGAGGAGGTATTTACAACTCCTACACTTTAACTACGGCACATCACTCTATGTTCAGACCAGTCGTGGTACATGAATTTGGGCATAGTTTTGGAGGGCTGGCCGATGAATATGCGTATGATGAGGCTCCCAGTCCGTTGTATCCTTATGACATAGAGCCTTGGGAACCGAATATTACGACTTTGGTTCATTTTGAAGATAAATGGAAGGATATGCTGGAACAGGGAACTCCTGTGCCGACAAAACCTCAGACCGATGAAAAACTGATTTACACAAAAGTCGGGGTATACGAAGGGGCTGGCTACACTAAAAAGGGAATTTATCGTCCGACCACGGAATGCCGGATGAGAATCAATGAGGCACCTGTGTTCTGTCCCGTATGTCAGCGCTCCTTGGAACGGACGATTCGTTTTTATACAGAGTAATAATTTCTAAATCTATTGGTTATGCTTCAATTTACACCACTTCAAACCACAGACAAAGACTATTCTTTTGTAGAAAACCTGTTGCACGAGTCTTTCCCTGAAGCGGAGCGGAGAGAAGATGTGGCACAACGAGACAATGTGGATAACTGCGCAGCCTTTACCTGTTACTTAATTTCAGATGATGAACTTCTGGTCGGACTTATTACAGTGTGGAAGTTTGCCGGCTTTTCTTATGTGGAGCATCTGGCTACTTCTCCATCTGTGCGCAATAAAGGATATGGACGGAAAATCATGGAAGTCCTTCAGCAGCAATTCCCGGGAGTCATTATTCTGGAAGTGGAGAAACCGGTGGACGAATGGAGTCGCCGACGTATCGGTTTTTATCAGCGGTGCGGATTCTGTTTATGCGAAAAAGAGTATGTACAGCCTTCGTACCGAAAGGGAGGAGAAACACTTCCCATGTTCCTGATGTATGCAGGAACAGAAACGATAGACAAGGAATTTGAATCTATACGGGATGAAATTTACCGTAGGGTATATGGAGTAGAATCTATATAATATACAAAAAAATCG
>ENA-OQDC01001394-OQDC01001394.1-human-gut-metagenome-genome-assembly--contig:-NODE-1394-length-12335-cov-9.695937_pt1 | contig 12335 bp, 14 predicted proteins | sample MGYA00242770_ERZ504601 | MGnify/ENA primary metagenome ERZ504601 (study PRJEB26092, sample SAMD00036305) | human gut metagenome | host: Homo sapiens | study: EMG produced TPA metagenomics assembly of...
TTTGTGTATGTTTCCTTGTGATTTGTGCCCCTCTGTTAGATACCGAGGGGCTTGATATATGCTGGCGTGGCTACCGCCACACCAGCAAGGCTAGTCCGTACCTGTGGCTTTCGCTTCGCACGCCACCAGTCCGTCCTGCCTTATGTGTGCAAATTCTCCAATCGTATCTAAGAAATCATATCCTTTTGGTACAAGGGGAGTATAAAATTCCGATATGACACTTGTTCCTACATCACAGTATCCACGCCCTTTGATTTGCTTCTGGAAAAACTGCTTTTTCACATCACTTCCAAAGAGCATACCATAGCCAAGTTCACTCATCCGACCAAGCCCCACACGGAAATTGAAGTTATCTCTGATACCATCTCCGAAATATTTTGCGTCTGGACGCTGGCAAGCTACAATCAGAAAGTATCCAGCCTGTCTGCCGAGCATAACGATTTTCTTTAGCTGGCTTAACAGGGCAGTGCTTTCCTTTGTCGTCAGCATTTCCAAAAACGCCACATATTCATCAAAGATAAGGAACTGTGGAGCAAGCCCCAGATAGGCATAGTTTTCCCCTGTGCGGTAGTTCGGGTGCAGTTTCATTTCTTCCGAGCGTGTGACCATGCCCTCATAAAAGGCATTGACGCAGTCAATCATATCGTCTTTCGTGTGGTAGACATTTCCCATGACTGTTCCCAAGTCTGCAAGGTCAGCGTTCTTCGGGTCAAGAATATATAAATCCGCATTGGTTCTAAGCAATGCTTCAATGATGGTCAGCAAAAAATAGGTCTTTCCACCACCTGTACCACCGCAGATAAGGGCATGAGGAAGTGAATCATATTCCCACACCAGATTTTTCATTAACCGCAGACCGCCGTTTTCGGCAATCACTTCATCAATCGAAATACGGTTCGCTATCATATCATAGAGCAGGGTGTATTCGATATAGCCGTCATGCAGTGTCTTGTCGGTCAGCTCACAGTACAGCCCCGATTCCAGTTTATCCTCTAAGGACAGGAGCTGTTCTTGATATTTTCCCATTGTGATTTCACACAGGATATGGAGCAATCCTTTGTCCATCTGGTAGTAGATTTTCGGAAACCACACGATTTTTTCTCTTGATCTGCTTTGCAGGTCAGTGAAAAAAACGCTGTCTTTGGTGTTTTCTGCTTCATACCACTTATTTTCCAGCACCATACGAGCCAGTTTTTGTCGGTGTAATAACCTCTTGATACGGTCATATCCGTAACGGTAGTAGAGAAAAGCGACCAATGCACAAACACCAGTCGCTATCAGAACCGTAATGGAATTGTAGGCAGTCCAAGTAATTCCGGCATGGAGCAGGTTAAAATCTTTCCAGTCTATAACAAGGAGCTGTCGCAGATTCAGTAGCAGGAACACCGCAACGAACAGGAGCAACAGCCAACCGATACAGAAGTGATAGACCAGCGATTTGTCACTGGCACGAATCCTGTTACCTTTCTTTTTCCACATCATACGCTAACACCTCTTATTTCTTCGGCGGTTGCTGTGGAGCATTGTTCTGTGGATTTCCGGCATGAGTAGCTTTATTTTTCAAAATAATATCATCTGCCTTTACATACCAGTCCACATCTGCACCACGATAATTTGCATTTGCTACCGTGTCTGCAACAGGATTGATAAGTTCCACTTCGGCATTGTAGTCATAGTCCTTTAATGGAACAGTCGCCGGAACGGATACCTGTATCATGCGTCCCTGTGTGTTGCATTTCAAATCGTAGGTGCGTTCCTTAATTTCTTCACTGACCGTTCCATCTTCATTCTGTACATGAACCTCACGGCGTAATGCGGAGAACTTCAACACTCCGAAAGTCTTTTCTTTATCAATGACGATTCCATTTGCTAATCTCATAATCTTAATACCCCCTTATTTACTTTCCACTGGTAACATATCGTCTGCAAGTAAGATGTAATTGACAAATCCACGTTCCCCGATTTTATAGCCATCGGTAGTGATTCGTGGATTGATAAGTTTTACTTTCTGCTCCGGCAAGAAATGTTTTTCGCCAGCTTTGGCAGGAAGTGTCACAACTACATCATCAGCTCTCTGCACATCGGAATACAGGTTGTAGCTTCTGGTAATGACAGCCATACGCCCGTTGATTCTCTGCTGTTCCGTAGTATTTTCTCCGGCAAACTCCAAGTTCCCGAATGTCTTTTCCATGTTTGGTACGACAAATCTTAATTCCATAAATGATTGACCTCTTTTCTTTCTGTTTTAGTTTCTTTCCTGCTGTACTTTGTGGGGAGATACACTCCCCACGCCCCTAGTGGACTTCACGCTCCCGTAAATCAGAGCTTCACGGGAGCGTGAAGTTGCAAAAAGGGTGGCGACCTCGAACGCTCTACCAACCGCTACATTACCGCCTTATGATTTCTTTCTACGGCGTTTGAAGTAAAGCATACCGCCAAGCCCTACGCAGGAAAGACCGAGCATGGCAAGATAAGCATAGATATTGGTATTGTCGCCTGTTTTTGGACTGTCACTTGTCTTAGTAATCGTAGATGGTGTATCCGGCGTGTCGGTATCCTTTGGTGTGTCTGGGACTTCCGGCACTTCCTTGATTGTCACAGTCTGTCCATCGTCTGTGATGTCCTTATGTTCCGTCACTTTCTTTGGTTCGTCTGGATTGCTCATATCGTATAATTCCTCAAATGTAACAAGGCTCTTGCCACCAAGAGAAGAACCATCAAAGGTAAAGGCAATCTCTACCGTCATTTTTTCACTGTCGGCTGTGAACTCATAATCATTGGATACTTTCTTTCCATCAATCAGAAGTTCTGCATTTTCCTCTTTTAACATCTGCCAGCCGGAAAGTTTGTATTTTGTTCCAATTTCCAGACCATCTAATGTGACTTTATCCACAATCGTTACATCTTTTTCGGCTTCGATTTCTTTCTTGCCGTTCTTGTCCGTAGCAGTAGTATGGATTGTGATGATACGTTCCGTGATAAGAACCGTCTGTCCATCATCGTTGATGTCTTTATGTTCGGCAACCTTGACAGGCTCTTTCGGATTGCTCATATCGTACAATTCCTCAAATGTAACAAGGTTCTGACCGCCAAGAGCTGAACCATCAAAACTGTAAATAATCTCAACCGTCATTTTTTCGCTGTCAGCAGTGAATGTGTAATCACTGTCTACACGTTTCCCGTCAATCAGAAGTTCGGCGTTTTCTTCCTTTAACATCTGCCAGCCGGAAAGTTTATATTTTCTGCCTGTTTCCAAGCCATCAAGTGTGACTTTGTCCACGATCTTGATGTCTTTTCCGGCAACAATCATTTTTTCGCCTGTTTTCTTGTCGGTAGCTGTGGTATGGATTGTGATTTCTTTTTCGTATTCATCGGTCAGTGTCCCTAAATCTACGGTCACTTTATTTCTGGATACGACCACCTCAAAGGCTGGAATCAGCTTAAATCCGGCGTTGGAATCACACTTTAATTCCTCAATCACATAGGTATCATAGAGTAATGCACCTTTGCTGTCGTCTGGTTCAGATGTCCCAAACCATACACCGTCCTCACTGGATTTTCCGGCATTGGTATTGACCTTGTGGGAAGCCCAGCTTGAAGCAGTGGAGAACTGACCGTTTTTGTCAGTAACTACAATGTGGGATTCTCCTGTTGTCTTGCTTGTGATTCTGAATGGAACACCTGCAAGACGTTTGTGTGTACCTGCACCGATTTTTACACCCTCAATATCGCCACGCTTAATCTGGTTGTAGACAGAGTGGGATTTATCAGTCAAGTCCACGATTTTTCCATCTTCTGTGATAGAAAAGTCGATTGCTTTTGCACCGTCTGTCAAGTAACCTTCTGGTGCTTTGCTTTCTTCTAATCTGTAATTTCCGTAAGGGAACAAGTCAGCAGAAGTAGAAGCAATTCCGTCAATGCCTGTCTGAATCTTCTTTACGGTTTCATTCTTGTTATATAATTTCCCCTCAACCAGTACAGGACTGTCATTTAAGGAAATGATATTAAATTCTGTGTACTGTAAGGTAGCACTTCCCTGTGCTTTGGAGTCCTTTATTTCAAGGTCACGTTTCTGGATTTTCACACCGCCACGGATAACCTTATCGGATACGGAATACTGGTTGCTTCCAGAAAGTACGGCAAGTTCGCCATCTTCGGAAATCTGTGTAAGGCATGTTCCCTTAATCTGTTCGGAACTTCCGTCAGCCTGCATATATGCACCATCTAACAGATAACCGTTTGGTGCTTTTGTTTCTGTGACAGTAAGTGTACCAAGTGGCAGTACATTTTTACTGTCCTGTGTATAGAAGCTGTCGCCGGATACTTTGTAGCTGTCGGCAAGTCTGGATACATAATGGATAGTTCCGTCATTGTCTTTTTCGGCAACTGTTTTGGTTGTCCATGTACGGGTAGCCTTTGCAGGAAGATTGTCTGCATTGTAGTAACCATCATAATAGCTCCATGTGAACTCTGCACCCTCTAAAGAAGCAGTTCCTTGTGGACTGGATTTGCCTGTTTCCATGTCAATTTTGAATAAATCAATCAAAGTTTCTGTAACTTTTGGAGTGTCGGCAACAGTCAAAGTCGCTGTTTTTCCAACTTCCACATTTAAGGCATGGACAGTAGAATCCAGCTTGTAACCTTTTGGAGCAGAAAGCTCTTTGATGTAAACTGTTCCGGCTTTTACCTCAACTTCTTTGGTATCGCCGTTTCCATCGGCAGTAAGTGTGGCAAGCTGGCTGTTACAGCCCTTATCAGAATAGACACCAAATGTCGCACTCTCAAAAGAATAATTGGCATTGCCATCTGTGACCGTGGGATTGGAAGAAGTCTTTTTGACCTTTGCATTTCCCACATTTAACTTCGCCCAGAACTGTCCAATGTCCTGTCCTTCGCCAGTGTAGATGTAACCGCCACATTCATAGCGTCCTTTATTGACTTTCACAAATGCTTTCGCACCAGCGTAAACTTCATTCTGAACTGCCTGTGAGATTTCATTATAGGAAGCTCTGACATTATCGCATTGCCAGCCAAGCTGTTCGCTCAATCTCTGCCAGACAACACACTGTTCCAGCAAATACTTCTGGTTGTTATTCAGTCCTGTATGAGTAGCGGTATATTGCTTGACGTACTCTAAGGAAAGAGCAATGTCCGCAATCTGATCACTACTCATGCGTGTGCTTGCGTCAGAGCGTGTTTTATAGCCATTTTTGAAACTGGTATTGATGTCCACGCAGTAGGCAGTTTCGCCCTCAACTTTCATGTGTCCCTCATTAAATGTGGATTTGATAGAACCATCATTCATAACGTGTTCAATGTAGCCGACACGTTCTGCTGATTCAGTCCAGTATTGATTGCCGGAAGCGTGAACCGCCGTCACTGGTAATGCCGTGAGGATAGTTGCAAAAGCAAGCGTTCCTGTCAGCAATCGCTTTACTAGCTTATTCATATTTTCTCTTTCTCCTTTCGATTTTGGGTATGAAAAAAGACGCTCATTTATTGAACGTCTTTAACTAAATAGTCGATATTGAGATTTGGGATTAGGTACAAATCAGATAATTTTGATTGCACCTCATTGCATTAAAATTGCATTTTTTAATATTTTTATATGGTTTTATAGTTACTTATATTGCCTAAAAATGGCTTAAAATCAACGATTTTGCTTTATACTCCGTACTGTCTGTCTGGAGTTTGAATAATTTTCAAAAGCTCGCAAAGCCTAGTAAAATGGGCATTTGCGAGCTTGTTTTTTGCCTTGTGGTACTATTTTGGTACTAAAGTGAGCTGTGCATGAATAGAAAATTGATGGCTTGGAATGCTTGCATTCCACAGACAGCAGGTTTCTATTCCTATAGGGCGAACGCCCTCCATCGAGATGGTGCACAGCGGATGGCATTATGTTTCACGCATGAGGCCATGTTATTTTCCACTCAAAATATTCGTTAGGAGAAATCTCTCCATTATTTAATTTCGTTTTCATTTCACACCATTCCGAAAGGAAATCATTTACCAATCCATATTCAAAAGTTAATGCGACAGGTGAGCCTGAACTGTCATAATCATCTTCATTGTAAGTTGGTCTGGCAGTCTCGGAAGGTTTAGCAGGTGTCATCGCAGTCAGATGAATCAGGTTGCCGGGAGCTGTATACTCTGGAAATCTTGTGCCTTTTCCACGTGCAGGAAGTGACGTGGCACTTTCTTCAAGCCAGAAAAGTGTTTCGATAATATCTTCAGCAGCACCAAGGCTGTAATCAGAGATTGCCTTGTAATTGCAGTGCAAAGCATCAGCAAGCTTTAGAATCATATCTTCACCGGGAATGCGGGCACCGGTTTCATACTGGGATATACGGACAGACATATTTTTGCCCTCAAATCCAAGTGCACCGCCAAGCTCATCCATTGTCATTTTACGGAATACCCGTATTTTCTTTATTCTTTCACCAATTGTCATAGTGTAGTTACCTCCGTTTATCTGTCACTGATGGACTGTTAGAGACAGTATAACACGGAAAAAATGAAAATGGAAGTTTTTCTATACAAAAACATTAGAAAAACTTCTTGGCAATTCAATACCACACGGTATAGAATAATGTCAATTCAATTATCTATACGATATGGTATTGAAAAAACAACTGAATGAGCGGTATCAGAAATCTAACAGGCATTTGCCAGGACATTCATAGGAATCGAGCGAATGTAGACGCTCCCCCAAGCGGACCGAGTACCTCGAGCAGGAGCGGGCGGTATTACAGGAGATTATCTCAGGTAAGGAGGCTGGTTGTGACATCAGCAGAACTGGTATGGAGAAACGCCAAAACAAATTTTAATGGAAAGGTGGTGAAAGGCATGAACGAAAAGTTTTTAGAAGTAGGAGATGTGATGCGGATTCTTGGAATTTCAAGATCAGCAGCATACAAGCTTATGAGACAGATTAACAGTGAACTTGAAAAGAAGGGCTACATTGTAATCCGTGGAAAAGTAAGCAGAAAATATTTTGAAGAACGCATTTATGGTATGAGTGATGCAGGATAAGCAACAGGTAAGAAGATTGAGACAGAGGCAGGTGCAAAAGTTATATCGGCTTAGGCATCTGCTTTTGCATATGAAAAGAAGGAGATGATGAATATGCCAGCTTATAAAGATAGTAAGACAGGCACCTGGTTCGTCAAATTCTATTGTAAGGACTGGACCGGGGAAAACAAACAGATAAAGAAGAGAGGATTTGCAACAAAAAGAGAAGCGTTGGATTATGAGCGTAATTACAAAATACGGCAGGAGAATAATCTGGATATGACATTCGGAGAGTTCTGGAAGCTGTATACAGAGGATGTGAAAAATTATGTCAAACTCAACACATGGCTTACCAAAGAACACATTGTGGACACAAAGATACTTCCATATTTCAAGAATCTTAAGATGAATGAGATTACACCGGGAGATGTACGCAAGTGGCAGAATGCGATGGTTGCATTCCGTAATGAAAATGGGAAGAGTTATTCCCAGACTTACAAGAAGACAATGCACAACATTTTAAGTGCGATATTCAATCATGCGTGCAGGTTTTATAATCTGAAATCAAATCCGGCAAGACAGGCCGGAAATATGGGCAGGGAAGAAAAGAAGGAAATGCTTTTCTGGACAACGGAGGAATATAAGAAGTTTTCAGAAGCGGTGATTGACAAACCGGTTTCATTTTATGCATTTGAAATGCTGTACTGGACAGGAATGAGATTAGGTGAGCTGCTTGCACTTACAATGGAAGATTTTGATTTTGAAAAGAACACAGTCAGAATAAATAAATCGTATCAGCGGCTGCAGGGGCAGGATGTTATTACAACACCGAAAACACCTAAGAGCAACAGAACAATCAAGCTGCCAAAATTCCTTGCGGAAGAAATGCAGGAATATTTTGCAATGTTATATGACCAGACACCAACAGACAGGATTTTTCTGGTGACAAAGAGCTTTCTTCATCATGAGATGGAGCGTGGATGCAAATTATCCGGCGTGAAGAAAATCAGAATCCATGATCTAAGGCATTCGCACATTTCACATCTGATTGACCTCGGGGTTTCCGCAGTTGCAATAGCTGACAGGGTTGGTCATGAGAGCATTGATATCACATATCGTTATTCGCATCTGTTTCAATCAAAGCAGGTGGCAATGGCGGACAGACTTGATGCTGTCAATGCAAGCTTTGAGGATTGTGAAGAGCAGGATGAAGATGTAGACGTTATGCAGGTAGAGGAAACAGCACCTATGCTTGATATGGATGCGGCTGCGGAAAAGATTATAAGCATTGATAAGTACAAGGCAGTCTGATAATGTGATGCAAAACATTATAAATCATGCCGGTACAAGTTTTTGCAGGATATATGCAGCAGTAGGAATTAAAAGAATAGATTTTATATTGGAAGGAGCAGATTATTATGAGCGAGAAAAGGCTGGATGCCAAGAACAGATGGAGAAATGTTGTGGTAGCATTTCGGATGTCACCGGAGGAAGCACAAGAGCTGAATGTGAAGGTTTCACTCAGCGGACTATCTAAACAGGATTATATCATCCAATGTCTGCTGAAGCATGAAATCAGGGTTGTTGGTGGAATGAAGGTGGCAAAGAAAGTACAGGTTCATCTTGATACGATACTGGAAGAATTACAGTTATTAGATGAATCTGACAGAAGTATAGATGTTGAAGAACTGCTGGTTCCATTAAAGCATGTGCTTGATATCCTGCAGAGTGATGAGAAAGGCGGTAATCGTTATGAGTAAAACAACATTTGAAAAGATTGGTATTCCATATGAAGAAAGGGATGGAATCTTTTATCCAGTTATTGTTGCAGGAACAGAGAAGGCAGATATAGATGCAGGAAAGTATGGTCGCATGTGGATTAAATATATCAAGGAAGAATATCCGATGAGATATAAGAGTCTGGTGCGGTTCGGAGAACTTGAAGAGAGAGCAAATGAAGTCAATGAAACAGCATACGAGTTGCTCGATGATATTGAAGCTAAGTGGCTGAAAAAGCATAAGCCAAAGAATCCAAATTCCTTTACAGAACAGTTACAGCTAAGGACACAGACCAGGATGATGGCAGAGGAAATCGTTATTATGGATGTGGTGATGCAGTTTCATTAGTGTGGGGGCAAAAAGTGCCGTCAAAATGCAAAAGTGGGGGCGAAAAGCACCGTCAAAACAGCAAAGTGACGGCAAAAAGTGCCACCACTCAAATCAGAGTGAAAAAAGTCATGGTGGCGGAAAGTGCCATCAAAATGGAAAAGTGGTGGCGGAAAATGCCACCAAAACAATAAAGTGATGGCAAAAAGTGCCACCACTTTACAACTCTGGTGGAACTTCAACCACCATATCAGTAATCGTGGTGGTACATTAACCACCACATATCATATACAGGGTGCAGGTGCTCCTGCCAAGACGGAAAATTATGTAAACGCTGATGCGTTTATATTTTTTCGGGAAAAGGTCCGACCTTTTCCGCATCTTGCAAAACCAGTGAACACTATTTTAAGAAAGGATGAAAAAGCAATGGTACAGATAAAAAGAGATTGGTTTGATACAGCATTGAAAAATTACGAAAGGGGAGAAATGTATGGCAGATGGAAAGAGAAGATACAAGTCTGACAGGAAAGATTATAAGATATCTGTGAAGCTGTCGGAAAAAGATATGGATATTCTGAAAGCGGCACTTAAGCGGACCGGAATGACAGCAAGTGCCTATATAAGAGAATTAATCCGGACAGGCGGTAACATTGATATAAGTTATCCGGAAGACAGAGCAAGGGCAATCCGCATCATAGCAGGTATTGCAAATAATATTAATCAGGCGGTAAAGCTTGGCAATTCACAGGGGAGGTTGTATTACAGCGACATTGACAAGCTGCAGAACAGTCTGGATGATGTAAAGAAAACATTTGGGGAGGTGCTGGAAGTATGGCGATTACAAAGATCTTAAATATACAGGAATCAGAGGGCAGAAATCCGACAACACACCTGAAGAATGCTTTGGAATATATCCAGAATCCGGATAAGACAGAAGAATGTGTACTGGTGGGCGGTATTAACTGCCTGCCGGATACGGCATTTGAGCAGATGGAGGAGACAAAGAACATTTTTAATAAGACGGGTAAAAGGCAGGGGTATCATGTGATCATATCGTTTTCACCGGAAGAAAAAGTAAGTGCAGAGCAGGCAATATATGTGCTGGAGCACTTTGCGAAGGATGTGCTTGGTGAGGATTATGAGGCTGTGTATGCGGTTCATACTGACAGGGAGCATATGCATGGACATCTTATCTGGAATAGCGTCAGCATGACGACGGGCAAGAAATACAATTCACCGAAAGGCAACTGGAAGAATCATCTCCAGCCTATAGAAATTATATGGAGATAGGTAGCGAAGTTCATATAGATATGTTTGATGACAGAATTGAAATATATTCACCGGGTGGAATGGTAAGTGGAATATCTTTAGAGGGAAAAGATTTATTGAAAATCCCATCAAAGCGAAGAAATCCGATATTAGCTGATATATTCAGCCGGTTGAAATACATGGAGCATAGAGGTAGTGGATTTAAGAAAATATTAGCAGACTATAAGGGACAAGTTGAATTTGATGAGACTAAGATGCCAGTATTTGAGGCAGATAATGATGATTTTATATTGACTTTATATAATCTGAATTATGGTTCTAGTTATGCAACACAAGCAAATGAAAATGTCATAGAAAATGTCATAGAAAATGTCATAGAAATTTCGGAAGAAAAAATTAAGAAGTTAATGCCAGAGTATTCTAGGAAGAAGCTTGCTAAAGCATGTGAGATCCTAAAAATGATTTCGGAAAACCCGAATATTTCTATTGATGAATTAAGAATAGCCTTAGATGTCACAGATAGAACAATTGCTAGATATATATCAGAATTAAAGGATAAAGGTATCATAGAACGAAAAGGTCCGGATAATGGTGGAGAATGGATAATTAGGTAAGTAAATGACAGTAAATTTGGCACTCAATGTAACACCCAAACTTTCACTCAAGGATATTCCAGAGTTAGTCTCAACGAAGTCTCACGAGATTTGAGACTGAGTGAGACTCTATGATATAGCAAAACGCGATAAAACTGGGATTTGCAGGTGAATTATAAAGTCGTAGTCTCAAGTCAGTCTCATTTTTGAAATTGTTTGTTGAGACTAACATGAGACTGGGGAGGTTCAAAATCATGGATATAAGCAAAAAGGATTGGAAATTATTTCGAGAAAGATTATCAGATTGGTTTATTAGGAAATAGATAAAATGTATGAGAAGAACGCATTAAATAATTTTAAAGATGTACTGGGGAAATACTGTGCAATTAATCAGTTTATTGAATTGTCAAAAAGATGTTTTGTGGCTGAACATCAAAAGGAGATACAGAAAAGAGATACCTTTGTGAAATTAGCAACAGAGTATTCGATAACTCTGACAAATTATGATGCAGATGCAATGGTTACTGAAATATGCAGAAGTTATATTGTTAATGTTCATTTGTGTTTTGAAACATTTCTCAAAGATGTATGCCAGCAGATAAATAAATGTGGAAAAAATGAATATAAACCGAGAATTCAAGAAGAGTCATATTTAGCATGTGCAGTCAGAAATATTTGCGGAAATAGTATATCTGACGATATGAAACCATTATATGAGCTATGTGAATATTATCGACTGATAAGAAATTCCTCAGTTCATGATTTGTGTGAAATTGATTCTCATGAAAAAGAATATCGTAAATTGCAAAAATATAATTTTAAGACCGATGCTAAATTTTCGAAGCTAGTAGCACCCAATATATATGAAGAAATTTCATTCGATGATTTTGTTATGTTTTCGAGATCTTGTGTTGAATTGGCAACATACATTTTTGAAAAAATGGAATATGATTATGCTAAAATAGTTAAGGATATTCCACATAAACAAGTAAGTAAATGGCAGAAATATAGTAAAAACGTCAAAAAGAGCACTATACTCATATATAAATACTTTGTATCAGGCGGACGAAACATTAATAGAGCAAATACCAGAACTTATTAATATATTCCTTTGCAACATACTGGCTTCCACGATCTGAGTGGATGATTAATGGTTGATCGATATTTCGGCGGGCTTTGGCTTGTTTATAGTATCAATCACGCAGGATACTTCCAGTGTTTCTGAAAGTGTCCAGGCTATGATTTTTCTGGAAAATAAATCCATAATACTGGTCAGATAGACGAATCCATCTATCGTCCAGATATAGGTGATATCCGAACACCAGACAGCATTCGGACGGTCAGGATTAAACTGTT
>ENA-OQDC01001395-OQDC01001395.1-human-gut-metagenome-genome-assembly--contig:-NODE-1395-length-12329-cov-5.538928_pt1 | contig 12329 bp, 10 predicted proteins | sample MGYA00242770_ERZ504601 | MGnify/ENA primary metagenome ERZ504601 (study PRJEB26092, sample SAMD00036305) | human gut metagenome | host: Homo sapiens | study: EMG produced TPA metagenomics assembly of...
ATACACAGTTTGAAAAGAAGCCCAATGCCATCAATAATCCTGAATATTCCATTCAAGTAGGTATTCAATACTTTGCAAAGTGTTTAAAACATGCAAATGTGACTTCAATAAAAGATGAAAAAGGCATCTTTTTAGCCTTACAATCTTATAATTATGGTATTGGATATATTAAATATGTTGAACAAACTGACAAGCAATACACTTATCAAAATGCTATAGCGTTTTCGCAAAAATGTAAAAAAGAATATAATGTATCCGTCTATGGAGATAGTAAGTATGTATATCATGTTTTACGTTATTATACAGATACTTCTCTTGTTGATGATTGGTTAGAATTATATCGATAAGGAGATTATTATGAAACAAAAATTAATGGTTGTTTGTGGCGGACAATCGAGTGAACATATTGTTTCTCGTATGTCTTGTACTTCAGTAATGAATAATTTAAATAAAGAAAATTATGATGTGACTTTAGTAGGAATTGATCAAGATGGTTCTTGGTATATTTTAGATCAAAATCAAGAAGATCTTGCTAAAGATACATGGCTAGACAATGCAAAAGCTCTTCAAGATGTTTTTGGTTTATTAAAACAACAAGATGTTGTTTTACCAATTTTACATGGGGCTTTTGGTGAAGATGGAACAATCCAAGGTTTATTTGAACTTGCTGGAGTTCCTTATGTGGGATGTCGTGTTTTAGCTTCAGCAGTATCTATGGATAAAATCTATACAAAGAAGATTTTAGAAACAGCAGGGATTCCTCAAGTAAAATCCTTATATGTTAAAAAAAGATATGATGGAAAACTTGTTGTTGTCAATAAACAATTTGATGAAATTGAAGATATTGAAAAAACAGTGGAAGAAGAATTAGGATTCCCATGTTTTATTAAAGCAAGTCGTTCTGGATCAAGTGTAGGATGTTATCGTTGTGATCATAAAGAAGATTTAATGACAAAACTTATTGAAGCTTCAAAATATGATCGTCATATTGTCGTTGAAGAATGTGTTGATTGTATCGAACTTGAAACGGCTGTTTTAGGAAATGATGATCCAATCGTTTCACGTGTTGGACAAATCATGCCTCATGGTGAATTCTATACTTTTGAATCTAAATATGAAGATGAAGAAAGTAAAACATGTATTCCTGCTTTAGTTGATCAAGAAATTCAAGATAAGATTCGTGAATATGCTTTAAAAGTATTTAAAGCAGTTGATGGACATGGTCTATCAAGAGTTGATTTCTTCTTAGATAAGAAGTCAAATCAAATCTATTTAAATGAAATAAATACATTACCTGGATTTACAAAGATTTCAATGTATCCACAATTAATGAATGATTTTGGTATTTCATATAGTGAATTATTAGATCGTGTTATTCAATTAGCTTTTGATAAGTAATAAAAAAATATTAATTTAATAATATATTTTAAATTATTGAAATTATCTTAAAGACATTGACTTTGTAAAAAAAAAGTCTAACATTACAAGTAACCATAAAATAAATACTTCGATAGGAACTAGTAAGTACTATTTCAAGGCGTAGAGAGATTCTGGTTGGTGAAAAGAGTTGTTTGAGTAATACTGAACTCATCCTTGAGTGGAGCGCTGAACTTAAGTAGGTGGCTACGGTATGCAACCGTTATTTTGTAAGAGTATGAACTATTATGTAGCGTACTTAGCGAGGTGGATAAAGTGATTTATTCACAAATTGAGGTGGAACCACGAAGTAATATAACTCTCGTCCTCAAAAATGGCCGGATTGGCTATTTTGAGACGGGAGTTTTTTTATATTATTAAGGAGGAAATGGAAATGAATTACGAAAAGTACAAGAGATTTGAAACAATTAAATTAAAAGACCGTACTTGGCCTGATAAAACAATTGAAAAAGCACCAATTTGGTGTTCAGTTGATTTAAGAGATGGAAATCAAGCATTAATTACACCAATGAAAATAGAAGAAAAAGTGGAAATGTTCCAACTTTTAGTAGACTTAGGATTTAAAGAAATTGAAGTAGGTTTTCCTTCTTCAAGTCAAATTGAATATGATTTCTTAAGATTATTAATTGAAGAAAATTTAATTCCTGATGATGTGACGGTTCAAGTATTAACTCAAGCAAGAGAACATTTAATTAGAAAAACATTTGAAGCTTTAAAAGGATTAGATAAAGCCATCGTTCCATGTTTACAATTCAACTTCTATTTTACAAAGAGACGTTGTCTTTAACAAAGATAAAGATGAAATTAAACAAATTGCAATTGATGGTGTTCAATTAGTAAAAGATTTATCAAAAGAATTTGAAGGAAAAGTTATTCTTGAATATTCACCAGAAAGTTTTACAGGAACTGAAGTTGATTATGCAATGGAAGTATGTGAAGCTGTTATGGATACATGGGGAGCAAGTAAAGATAATAAAGTGATTATCAATTTACCTTCAACTGTAGAAATGGATACACCAAATGTTTATGCTGATCAAATCGAATGGATGTGTCGTAACTTCAAAGATCGTGAAAGAGTCATTGTTTCTGTTCATCCTCATAATGATAGAGGTTGTGGAATTGCTTCAACTGAACTTGCTTTATTAGCGGGTGCTGATCGTGTTGAAGGAACGTTATTTGGTAATGGTGAAAGAACAGGAAATGTTGATGTTGTGACTGTTGCTTTAAATATGTTCACTCATGGAGTTGATCCACAATTAGAATTAGGAAGTATAAATGATATTAAACATGTTTATGAAAAATGTACAAAAATGGATATTCCACCAAGACATCCATATGTTGGACAATTAGTCTTTACAGCATTCTCTGGAAGTCACCAAGATGCAATCAATAAAGGAATGCATGCTTTAAGAGAAAGAAATTCAAAGATGTGGGAAGTCCCTTATTTACCAATTGATCCAAGTGATTTAGGTAGACAATATGAACCAATTGTTCGTATTAATTCACAATCTGGTAAAGGTGGCGTTGCTTATGTTATGGAAAGCATGTATGGCTATCATTTACCAAAAGGATTACAAGTGAACTTTGCAAAAGTGATTCAAGATATTTCTGAAGAAGAAGGAGAAGTTTCACCAGAAAGAGTTTATGATACATTTATTGAACAATATGTAGATATTAAAGAACCATATGAATTTATTAAACAAAAATTAATTGATATTTCTGAAGATGATTCTGAATTTGAAAGAAAAGCAGAAATTACATTAAAAGATCATGGTGAAGTAAGAACAATTGTTGGTTATGGTAATGGACCAATTGATGCTGTTAAAGATGCATTTAATGAAAATGGCTTTGTTTATACACATTTCTTAGATTATAGTGAACATTCATTATCATCAGGATCTAGCTCAAAAGCAGCTGCTTATGTTTATTTAAGAGTTAAAGGAAGTGCTGTTCAAGAATATGGAGTAGGGGTACATCCAAATATTACAACAGCAACAATTAAAGCAATCATTTCAGCTATGAATAGAATTCATAAACAATTGAAAAAATAGGGAGGATTAAAACATGGATAGACTTGTTTTGTCATTACTTGTTGAAAATAATCCAGGGGTATTAAACCGTGTTGCTGGTTTATTTAGTAGACGAGGATATAACATTGAAAGTATTTCAGTAGGACAAACAAATATTAAAGGAATGTCACGTATGACAGTCGTTTCTACTGGTGATGAACAAATTTTAACGCAAATTGAAAAACAATTAGGGAAACTTGTAGAAGTCGTTGAAATTGAAAAACTTGAACCAGATGATTCAGTTTATCGAGAACTTGTCTTAATTAAAGTAGATGCAAATGCTGATCAAAGAACAAATATCAACTCAATTGTTGATATCTTTAGAGCACATATTATCGACGTTTCACCAACTTCATTAATTATAGAAGTTACTGGAAATACAAGAAAAGTCAATCAGTTATTAACGATGCTTTACGGATTCAACGTGACAGAAATTGCCCGTACAGGACTCGTTGGAATGCATAGAGGAAGCCAAGAAGATTAAGGGGGATATTAAAAATGGCAAAAATTTTTTATGAATCAGATTGTGACTTATCATTATTAGATGGGAAAACAGTAGCCATCATCGGATATGGTTCACAAGGACATGCACATGCATTAAACTTAAAAGAATCAGGAGTAAAAGTCATCGTAGGATTATATGAAGGATCAAAATCATGGAAAAGAGCTGAAGAACAAGGGTTAGAAGTTTATACTTCAGCAGAAGCTGCTAAAAAAGCAGATATTATCATGATCTTAATCAACGATGAATTACAAGCAAAACTTTATAAAGAATCAATTGAACCAAACTTAGAAGAAGGAAACATGCTCATGTTTGCTCATGGATTCAATATTCATTTCAACCAAATCGTACCACCAAAAAATGTTGATGTAACAATGATTGCACCAAAAGCACCAGGACATACAGTAAGAAGTGAATATCAAGCAGGAAAAGGAACACCATGTCTAGTAGCCGTAGAACAAGACTACACAGGAAAAGCACAAGACATCGCCTTAGCATACTCACTAGCAATTGGAGGAGCAAGAGCAGGTGTACTAGAAACAACATTCAGAACAGAAACAGAAACAGACTTATTTGGAGAACAAGCAGTCTTATGTGGTGGAGTATGTGCTTTAATGCAAGCAGGATTTGAAACATTAGTAGAAGCAGGATACGATCCAAGAAATGCATACTTTGAATGTATCCATGAAATGAAATTAATTGTAGACTTAATCTATCAATCAGGATTTGAAGGAATGAGATATTCAATTTCAAATACAGCAGAATATGGAGATTATATTACAGGACCAAAGATCATCACAGAAGATACAAAGAAAGCAATGAAACAAATCTTAAAAGATATCCAAGATGGAACATTCGCAAAAGACTTCTTATTAGACATGTCAGCAGCTGGAGGACAAGCACATTTCAAAGCAATGAGAAAATTAGCTGCAGAACATGAATCAGAAAAAGTCGGAAAAGAAATCAGAAAATTATATTCTTGGTCTGATGAAGATAAATTAATTAATAACTAATCAACACACTTTAGTGTGTTGTCATTGGAAAGTCATGACTTTCTAATGACAACCTACTAAGGTTAAAAATGAAGGGGGAATTTAAAAAATGGCAATGACAATGACACAAAAGATCTTAGCAAAACATGCGGGATTAGATCATGTTGAAGCGGGACAATTAATTGAAGCAAAATTGGATGTTGTAATGGCAAATGATATTACAGGGCCAATGGCATTACCAATTTTTGATAAAATGGCAGATAAAGTCTTTGATAAAGATAAAGTGGTTTTAGTGCCAGATCACTTTACACCAAATAAAGATATTAAATCTGCAGAAAATTCAAAAGCAATTTTGGATTTTACAAACAAACAATGTTTAACACATCGTATGGAACAAGGTAAATGTGGTGTAGAACATGCTATCTTACCAGAAAAAGGAATCGTTGTGGCTGGTGAATGTATTATTGGGGCAGACAGTCATACATGTACTTATGGGGCATTAGGAGCTTTTTCTACAGGTGTAGGAACAACAGATATCGCCACTGGAATGGCAACTGGGGAATTATGGTTTAAAGTACCAAGTGCAATTAAATTTGTGATTACTGGTAAACCAAGTGAATATGTTAGTGGGAAAGATGTTATTTTACATATTATTGATAAAATTGGTGTTGATGGTGCTTTATACAAATCAATGGAATTTGTGGGAGATGGTATTCAATACTTAACAATGGATGATCGTTTTACAATTTGTAATATGGCAATTGAAGCAGGGGCTAAAAATGGTATTTTCCCTGTCGATGATCAAACAATTGCCTATATTGAAAAACATTCTAAAAAGCCTTATGAAGTTTTTGAAGCAGATGAAGATGCTGAATATGAACAAGTATTAGAAATCAATTTAAGTGAAGTAAGACCAACTGTTGCTTTTCCTCATTTACCAGGGAATGGACATACAATTGATGAAATTGAAGAAATGGATAAAATCTATATCGATCAAGTCGTTATTGGGTCTTGTACAAATGGACGCTTATCTGATTTAGAAAAAGCAGCAGCAATTTTAAAAGGTAAAAAAGTTGCAGACAATGTACGTGTTATGGTCGTACCAGCAACACAAAAAATCTTCTTACAATGTATTCAAAAAGGTTTAGCTGAAATCTTTGTAGAAGCTGGATGTGCATTCAATACACCAAGTTGTGGACCATGTATGGGTGGTCATATGGGTGTTATGGCTAAAGGTGAAAAATGTGTTTCAACAACAAATCGTAACTTCGTAGGACGTATGGGAGATACAGAAGCACTTATTTATTTAGCTTCTCCACAAGTTGCTGCAGCAAGTGCGATTGCTGGATATATCGCAAATCCTGAAAAGGTAGGTAAAGAATAATGAAAATTTATAAATATAAAGATAATGTAGATACAGATGTAATTATTCCTGCACGTTATTTAAATTCATTTGATGCAAAAGAACTTGCAAGTCATGCAATGGCAGATATTGATCCTACTTTTGCTTCAACTGTAGAAAAGGGAGACATTATTGTTGCAGGTCAAAACTTTGGTTGTGGTTCTTCAAGAGAACATGCACCTCTTTGTTTAAAAACTGCTGGAATTAAATGTGTTATTGCGAAAAGCTTTGCACGTATTTTCTATCGTAATTCTATTAATATTGGATTCCCAATTATGGAATGTGAAGAAGCAGCTGATAAAATTGAAAAAGGTGACGAAGTAGAAGTTGATTTTTCAACAGGTGTGATTACAAATAAAACAAAAAATGAAACTTACCAAAGTCAACCATTCCCAGAATTCTTACAAAAAATGATTGATGCTGATGGTTTAGTAAATTATGTAAATTCTAAAAAATAGGGGATAAAAAATGGAAAAGAATATAGCGGTTATTAAAGGTGATGGAATCGGGCCTGAAATCGTTACAGAAGCGATGAAAGTTTTAGATGCTGTTGCAAAAAAATACAATCATAAATTTAATTATACAGAAATCTTAATGGGTGGTTGTTCAATCGATGCTTATGGTGTACCATTAAGTGATGAAGCTTTAAAAATTGCTAAAAAAAGTGATAGTGTTTTATTAGGGGCTATTGGTGGAAATACGACAACTTCGCCATGGTATAAATTAGAACCATCATTAAGACCAGAAGCAGGTTTATTAAAAATTAGAAAAGAATTAGGATTATTCGCAAATTTACGTCCTGCTTACTTATATGATGAATTAAAAGGGGCTTGTCCACTTAAAGAAGAATTAACTGAAGGTGGATTTGATATGATGATCATGCGTGAACTTACAGGTGGTCTTTATTTCGGTGAACGTTCTACTGAAAAAGAAGGAGATCAAATGGTTGCTCATGATTCAATGAGTTATAGTGAAGTTGAAATTCGTCGTATTGCTAAACGTGGATTTGACATTGCGATGAAAAGAAATAAAAAAGTAACAAGCGTGGATAAAGCAAATGTTTTAGATACTTCTCGTTTATGGCGTAAAGTTGTAGAAGAAGTTGCTAAAGAATACCCTGAAGTTACTTTAGAACATATGTTAGTGGATAACTGTGCAATGCAACTTGTGAGAGATCCAAAACAATTTGATGTTATTTTAACTGAAAATATGTTTGGTGATATTTTATCTGATGAAGCAAGTATGGTTACTGGTTCTATTGGAATGTTATCAAGTGCTTCTTTAAGAGAAGATAGTTTTGGTATGTATGAACCAAGTCATGGTAGTGCACCAGATATTGCTGGGCAAAATATTGCTAATCCAATTGCCACAATCTTATCAGCAGCAATGATGCTTCGTTATTCTTTTGATTTAGATCAAGAAGCAAAAGATGTTGAAGATGCTATTGAAAAAGTATTAAAAGAAGGATATCGTACAACAGATATCATGTCAGAAGGTAAAACATTAGTAGGGACTCGTGAAATGGGAGACCTTATTGTAAGTCATTTATAGGAGGATATAGGGATGAAAAGTGATTTTGTAAAAAAAGGAACTGAAAGAGCTCCTCATCGTTCATTATTCAATGCCGCTGGATATACAGATGAAGAATTAGAAAGACCATTAATTGGGGTTGTCAATTCTTTCAATGAAATCGTTCCAGGACATATGAACTTAGATAAAATTTGTGAAGCTGTTAAAAAAGGAATTTATTTAGCTGGTGGGGTACCAGTAGAAATTCCGGCAATCGCTGTATGTGATGGTATTGCCATGAACCACACAGGAATGAAATATTCACTTGTAACACGTGAATTAATTGCTGATAGTACAGAAGCAATGGCTGAAGCACATCAATTTGATGGTTTAGTTATGATTCCTAACTGTGATAAAAACGTGCCAGGGTTATTAATGGCTGCTGCCAGAGTCAATGTTCCAACAATTTTTGTTTCAGGTGGACCGATGTTAGCTGGTCGTAAAATGGATGGTAAAAGAACTTGTTTATCTTCATTATTTGAAGCTGTAGGACAATTCAATGCGGGAAATATGACAGAAGATAAACTTCATGAATTTGAACAAAAAGCTTGTCCAACTTGCGGTTCATGTTCAGGTATGTATACAGCAAACTCTATGAACTGTTTAACTGAAGTTTTAGGTATGGCACTTCGTGGAAACGGAACTATTCCAGCTGTTTATTCAGAAAGAATTAGACTTGCTAAACATGCAGGTATGCAAATTGTTGAATTAATTAAAAAAGATATTCGTCCTCGTGATATTATGACTGAAAAAGCATTTACCAATGCTTTAACAATGGATATGGCACTTGGATGTTCTACTAACTCAATGCTTCATTTACCAGCTATTGCTCATGAAGCAGGAGTTACTTTAAATCTTGAAATTGCGAATGAAATTTCTAAGAAGACACCTAACTTATGTCACTTAGCTCCAGCGGGTGATACATTTATGGAAGATTTAAATGAAGCAGGTGGAATTTATGCAGTAATGAATGAAATTAATAAATTAGGTTTATTATCAACTGATTTATTAACTGTTACTGGAAAAACTGTGGCTGAAAATATTGAAGGATGCGTCAACTTAGATCCTGAAATCATTCGTCCGGTGGAAAATCCATATTCACCTTATGGTGGTATCGCTGTTTTAAAAGGTAATATTTGTCCAAATGGTGCGGTTGTAAAACAATCAGCGGTTGCTAAAGAAATGATGGTACATACAGGACCAGCGCGTGTCTTTGACTGTGAAGATGATGCCATTGTAGCTATTCGTGAAGGAAAAATTGTTAAAGGTGATGTTGTTGTTATTCGTTATGAAGGACCTAAAGGAGGACCTGGAATGCGTGAAATGTTATCACCAACTTCAGAAATCGCTGGTATGGGCTTAGATAAAGATGTTGCTTTAATCACAGATGGTCGTTTCTCTGGAGCTACTCGTGGAGCTTCTATTGGACACGTGGCACCTGAAGCTGCTTTAGGTGGACCAATTGCTTTTATTGAAGAAGGAGATATTATTGATATTGATAATTCAAATCATTCAATGAATGTTCGTGTTAGTGATGAAGAATGGCTGCAAGAAAAGCTAAATGGCAACCAAGAGAACCTCGTATTAAAAAAGGTTACTTAGTAAGATATGCTTCTTTAGTAACATCTGCAGATAAAGGTGCGGTATTACAAGCACCAGAAGAAAAAAAAGTAAAAGGAGGAAAAACAAAATGATGTTAACTGGTTCAGAAATTATATGTGAATGTTTAATTGAACAAGGTGTCGATACAGTGTTTGGTTATCCGGGAGGAACTATTCTTAACGTCTATGATGCACTTTATCGTTATCAAGATAAAATCAATCACGTTTTGACTTCTCATGAACAAGGTGCTTCTCATGCCGCTGATGGTTATGCAAGAGCAACAGGAAAAGTTGGTGTTTGTATGGCTACTTCAGGACCAGGGGCAACAAACCTTGTTACTGGAATTGCGACGGCTTATATGGATTCAACACCACTTGTTGCTATTACTGCAAATGTTGGTGTTGAAATCTTAGGACGTGACAGTTTCCAAGAAATTGATATTACTGGTGTGACAATGCCGATTACAAAACATAATTTTATCGTTAAAGATATTAAAGATTTAGTGCCTGCAATTCGTAAAGCATTCTATATTGCAAAAGAAGGTAGACCAGGACCTGTCTTAGTAGATGTTACTAAAAACGTTACTGCAGAAAAGATGGAATTTGAATCACTTCAACCAAAAGCTATTGAACCTAAAATTGAAACATATACTGTTGAAGATTTAGATCAAGCAATTGAAATGATCAAAGAAAGTGAAAAACCATTTATTTTGCTGGTGGTGGTGTTATTTCATCTGGTGCAAGTCAAGAATTAAAAGAATTTGCTGAAAAAATTGATGCACCTGTTTGTGAAACATTAATGGGTAAAGGGGCTTTTGATAATACAAGACCTCGTTATACAGGAATGCTTGGGATGCATGGAACTAAAGCAAGTAACTTTGGGGTGAGTCAATGTGATTTATTAATTACAATTGGGGCACGTTTCTCTGATCGTGTAACTGGTAATACAAAAACATTTGCTTCAAATGCTAAAATTATTCATATTGATGTAGATGCTGCTGAAATTAATAAAAATATTCAAGTTGATTTAGGTATTATTGGAGATGCTAAATGTATTTTAAGTGAATTAAATAATAAACTTGAAAGACAAAATCATCCTCAATGGTTAAAACAAATTCGAGATTTAAAAGATCGTTATCCATTAACTTATGATGAATCAACACTTACAGGACCTTATGTGATTGAACAAATTGATTACTTAACAGATAGTAATGCAATCATTTGTACGGACGTAGGACAACATCAAATGTGGGCTGCACAATATTACCATTATCGCCGCCCTCGTCAATTAATTACATCTGGTGGAGCTGGAACAATGGGATTTGGTTTAGGCGCTGCAATTGGTGCTAAGTATGGAAATCCTGATTTCCCAGTATTTAATATTGCTGGTGATGGATGTTTCAGAATGAATATGAATGAACTTGCTACAGCAAGTCGTTACAATGTACCTATTATTCAAGTTGTTATCAATAATAAAGTATTAGGAATGGTAAGACAATGGCAAACATTGTTCTATGGTCAACGTTATAGTAATACAATTTTAGATGATAAAGTTGATTTCTGTAAGGTTGCTGAAGGATTAGGATGTAAAGCTATTCGTGTTTCTACAAAAGAAGAAGTGGCTCCAGCTATTAAAGAAGCTTTAGATACAAATGGACCTGTTTTAATTGAAGTAATGATTGGTAAAGATGATAAAGTTTTCCCAATGGTTGCTCCAGGTGGTGCTATTTCTAAAGCATTTGATGAAACAGATTTAAAAATAAATAATTATTAAATGATCAAATAGAAATATTTGGTCTTTTTTATTGAATTATATTGACCTTCTAGCTGCTCTAACGTGTATTTTTTAGTTAGAAAGAAGGGAAATAAGATGAAAAAGTTAATAAAAATTAATCATACTTGTTGTTTTAGTAATGGTAAGTGGATGTGCAATACAAAAGAAAGAAGAAAATGCAAAAGTTATAGATACAAGTATGTTTTTATATAAAGTATCTAATCAAGAAGGGGAATATTCATATTTATTTGGAACATGTCATCCAGGAAGGTATCCTATTAAAAGTTTAGATAAAGTAACAGAAAAAGCATTAGATGAAAGTGATTTAATTTATTTGGAATGTGATATGAAACCATCGCCAAAAGAAACAGAAGAAATCACTAAATACAATACGTACAATTCAATTCGTGATTTAGGTCTAGAAGATAAATATGAAAATCTAATGAAACAATACAAAAGTTTGAAAGGAAAACCTGGTTATGCACTCTATAATGTATTTGTAATAAACTCACTTATAAATAGTGATCCTGAAGTATTGAATAAGGCAAATATAAGTAAATTTAGTGCAATTGATAATTATATTTATGAATATGCTCAAAAGAAAAAGAATTTTAAAGAAGTTGAAGGCATTGAATTTCAAATGAAGCTATTAACTGAATTATCATGGGATTACTCAGAGACGATATTAGACAGTTTAGCAAATAAAGAAATGGTAATAAAAAGTGCTAAAGAAGATTTAGATGCTTATTATAGTGGTAATACACAATATTATGAAGATGAACAAAATTTATTGTTAAATCAGTTGGAACAATTAAATGATAGTGATAAAGAAAAGTATGAAAAGTATTGGAATATACTTGCATATAATAGAAACATTCATATGAAAGATACTTTAGCCGATAGTATTCATAATAATAAACATGATTTTATAGGTGTAGGATGTAAACATCTCTATGGTAAAAAGGAATTATCCAATTATTAAA
>ENA-OQDC01001396-OQDC01001396.1-human-gut-metagenome-genome-assembly--contig:-NODE-1396-length-12296-cov-6.632427_pt1 | contig 12296 bp, 12 predicted proteins | sample MGYA00242770_ERZ504601 | MGnify/ENA primary metagenome ERZ504601 (study PRJEB26092, sample SAMD00036305) | human gut metagenome | host: Homo sapiens | study: EMG produced TPA metagenomics assembly of...
AGTTGTAATACATATATTTACGTATACTGGCCATGCACTAACATTAGAAATTATCAACTGCCAGGCTGTAAAAGTAATGTAGCCAGTTATTAAAACCGTTTTTCCCTTCTTCCGTATGAAAAATATATCAAAATAGAAAGAGAACAGATATACCGCCAAAAATACCAGTAGTATATCTGTTCCATATGAAATCACCCTAGTTATCAACATAAAATGTATCCTCCATCGAACAATACTGTTCGCTAATCATCTTTCTTCTATCTTCACTGATAGAAATTTTCTTTCCATTGTCCATTAATACAAAATCATAGGACTGTCCCTTTATATGTTTGTAATTTACTAAGAAAGACTGGTGGACACGTAAAAAGATACCTTGCATGCTTTCAGGCTGTTCTCTATGTCATTTAATTTTCCATATAACTCGAAGTATTTTCTTCCATTACAATAACACTTTCCGCTTATTGCTCTCAAAATATAAATATCCCGGATCAATACCTTATGGTTCATGCGTTGGTAACTATAGCGGAAGTAAAAGTCCCCTCTATTTATGTCCTCATACGCCGCCATAAAACACGTTTCCATTTGTTTTTCACTCACCGGTTTTACCAGAAACTGAAACGGACGCACCACAAAAGATTCTTTCATGTGGTTTTCATGGCTGGTAACATAAATAATCAAAACATTTTTATCATATATCCTGATCCTTTTAGCTGCTGAAATTCCATCTTCTTTGTCCATTTCTATATCCAGATAAATGATATCAAAACTGTCCCCTGCTGCAACCGTATTTACCAAACTTTCTCCATTCCAGAATACTTCTATGTCTGTATCGACAAAATTCCTCTTCGCTATTTTCTGGATTAGCCTCTCTATCTGTCCTGTTGTTTGAATATCATCATCACAAATCGCTATATTTAGCATTCCCATCATCTCTCTTCTATTCTCTTACTGCCTGCCCATTTCCCTTTTCCCGCTTTTCACTTGTCTTCTTGATGGTCTGTATAATCGACCATATCATTTCCTTATCATAGGAATCTAACTCCTTATATACTTCAACCAAGTCATAGAATTCATCTAACGTTTCGTTCATTTTCATCTGTCTCTGAAGATCCCTCTTTACATCTGAAACTCCCAATAGATAGTCTGTTGTCACGTTAAAATACGCTGCTATCTTCTTAAGAATGTCCACTTTGATTAGTGTGACATCTTTCTCATATTTACTAAGCATTTGCTGAGTTATACCTAATTCTGCCGCAAGAATTTCTTGTATTAGCCCCCGTTTCTCTCGAAGCTGCTTGATTCTACTCTCCATAATTGATTACCTCTTAACCATATTGTAGTTTTATGCTACCCTAATTCATTGGAGACGATACAAATAATAGGAGTAATCAATTACGCTGTTATGTCCAATATAAAGATAAGCAGTGCTGCTGCACTGCTTACTTCCTACTCATGTAACCATATAAACTGTGTACCTGCCGCACAGATATCATGGTAAATAATATATGCCATTTCATCCTCAGAAGCCCCACTATTTTTTTCACCTATTGTTCTTCCCACCGCATTATTATGTAGATCCATATATCGGTGTTCCGTTTTGGGATAACCATCGGATTCATTACCTGTAACATCTTTGTCCTCATGGGAAGTCGCAAATAATTCTGCCTTTTCCTTACCAATCAACACAGTCAGCTCTGCATTCCAGATTCCATGCCGGAAAGCATCGCTTTTATCACCCAAACTATTTAATCCAAATTTTGCTTCTGTCTTTGTTTTCGCAATATTTTTTTCCTTGTTCGCTTTTAGAGCATCAAATGGATAACGGATATAAAGAGTTTTTTCTGAATCTGTAAGTACATTCCAAATATCCATAATTCCACGTTCTATTCCTAAAGGTTGGTTATCCATGATTATTTTAATTTCCTTTTCCGCATCCCCAGGATGAGCCCTTTTAATTTCTTGACTCTCTCCTACTAATTTTTCAAATTTTTCCTGTTCCCCGCCAAACAGATTACCTGTCTGATGGTTATCCTCACTCGCCTGTATTACAACTGGAAAAAATCATTGTGAATATCAAAATCAGACAGAACATTTTTAAAATCTTCTTCACTCTTGCTCTCCTCATAGCGATATACTTAAATATAAATTTCAACTTAATATTTCAATAATATAATCATATAATCTGCCATTTTCAATGTCTCTTACACCAAAAAATCATTTCCTCCATATTTTCCTTTAAATACTCAAATGCTAAATTGTATTTTTTTTCATCAACATAGTATGTCTGCAATCCATCTTTATAATCCATTGTAGTAGCATTGATATCATTATGAGATAATACAAAAATCACTTTTTCAACACCGTGTTTATATAAATATGCCACTTCTAACTTTAAAAAGTCGATATCTACTGAAGGATTGATACACAGTAATACAATATCTATATTAGCTGCAGACAAATAAGCATCCATGAACTTTCCAAAATTATAAGTATTTAGCATATTAATCTGATCTATAGCTCCACCTATGTTTACAAGCCATGCATCAATATCCCTATTAATCTCATATAAATACATGAATCTATTAATAGAATATACAACATCAGGAAATTTCAGCTTATTTGGAAAAGCAAATACATTAATATCATAAAGTAAACCTATCGGATTATTGGATACTGCTCCTATCTCCAAGCCATCCTCTTTCATCTTTTTTAGCAATGAAAGCTGAACATCCCATTTTCCTAATCCGCTGCACAAACCTGCAATAGCAATAACTGGTCTGTCAAGTACAGACAATTCTGTTGATTTATACATATCAATAGTCTGCAAATCTTTGTTTCCATCTACATTTAAAAAATTTCCAACACAGAAAACCTCATATCCTTTATAATTTCTTTTGATATCTTCTGGAATCGCCATATCATTATACGAGGTGTTAATAATCAGAATCAAATCAAAGTCTTTCGTTTCTCTATTATCACGTATACTATAAAACTTTCCTGCCTTATGATCAAAGTACGCAATAATATTTTTATGGAAAAAACTATTGTCCGATTTATTTAACATAGAAGAAGGATATACAACAACAGCCACTCTATTATCCTGCAAAACCCTTTGTAAACTACTTTCTTTTAATAAAATGCTATAGCTGTCTGCTCCACTATAAAGACTAATCCCATACTTATGAGACAAAATTTTATACTTATCATCTAGCGGTCTATATGCAAATTCGCTACTAAAATATCCGCATAATCTGGCACTGGCCAAACTAGAAGAACTAAAGTCGAATATTCCATCTCCTTCCATAATAAAATCTCGCATTGATACCGAAAGAGTTGAATCATCCACTTTTTTAATTTTTTCCTGTTTGACTTTGATCCACTTTTACACATATAACATTATTAAAATCTGCTGGAAATGATATGGTATTTGTATGCGAAGCCGCTGATACTACTACGATATTATTACATACCGCTTTATCACATACATCGTACATTTCTTTTGAATAGTCCATCACTCCCAGACTAATATTAATTAAATCTACTCGTTCTTCTATTGCTTTCTCTATTGCTCTGATAATACTTTCAACTTCTAAGTTTCCTTTATCCTCCAAAATGTTTAAATCTAGGATTTGAAGTTCTACATTCCCAGCACTTTCCATTAATTCCTTAAAACATTCTGTTCCATGATCATCCACAGGTTTCTGATATTTGTTTACCAGCTCTTTACCTGACATTGAAAAATGTTTTACTTTACAATTACTATATGTTGCCTCTTCAGTAATTCCTGTATCTATAATTGCTATATTCATATTTTGTTTTTCTCCTTTTGCTTATATCAACGAAATATTAGATATATAATTGATCAATTCTCTATCGCCGCTTATCTGAGCCAAATAGTACCCTAACTCCCTCTCTACATCCTTTCTGGCTTTATCACAAAATTCATCATTTATATTTATAATATCCTTGAAGCATATTTTGCAAAATTTTGCAGCCCAACACTTTTTACATTTTTCTGTCCTTTTAAGCGTGTAAGAAATAAGCCTTCTCACCTTGCTGATATCAATCCCATTATCAACATCTCCAATTTCAAAAATCTCTTGGCTTTCATCTACTTTCTCACATACAATAATCTTGCCATCAGTTGTCACAAAATTTTTTCTTACCCCAGCGATACAAAATCCTCCTGGCAGAATTTTATTTCCTCCTGACGGTCCGTTAAAAGAGTTATAATATTTTTTCATATTTTTCAACATATTTTTATAAGCAAAATCATATGATTTAATATTAATTCTCCCTGCACTTAGCAAAGATTCATCACTTTTATCCCTTACACGCATAAAATAATCTGTAGGGAACAAATCAATCATATTAACATTTGATTTCCATAAACTATCCACTGCCTCAAACAGCTCTTGGCTTGCTCCATTATACATAACTACATTATATGTAACACTTTCACGAAAATACTTCGGATTTTTTCGGTAAAGCATCTGAATATTTTTACAAACTATGTCAAAACTGCTTTTACCATTTTGGAACACTCTATACTTATTCAACTGTTGAGTCGGACCGTCAAGACTAATAATGATTTTTAAATCATTTTTTATTAAAAAACTCTGCCACATCTTCATCTAATAAAACAGCATTAGTTGTTATATTATAGGCAGGTTTCCGGAAGGGGTACTTCTCTTTGATATATGCTACACATTCTTTAATCAAATTCAACCTCAGTAACGGTTCTCCTCCGTAAAATCCCACATGGCAAATTTCACTTTCGTGTGAATTTTTCATGAGGATATCAATTGCCTTAAATGCAGTATCAGATGACATTTCTTTTAATGTATAACTTTCATCCATATACTTAGGCATGTATCCGCAATATTTACATCTAAGATTACATTGTTCTGTAAGAGCCAATGTCATGCTCTTTATACTAGTGTTATACATTTTTTCTAATTCTTCTTCACTATACGGATATTTTATTTCAAATTCACATGGTTCTTTAATATCACGAAAATCATTCTCGGACAAAAAGTCTGCATACTTTGACTCATTATAAATATCATCTTCTGACTGAAGCAATGCAAACTTATTATTTAAAGCATCATAAACATACGTATGCTCATCAGTTTTAATTATTTTAGATAAATACATTCTCTTACACCCCTTCTTGATCATAAGGTTATTGGTTATTTATAGAACCTACTACGATAGAATTCAACTCAGATTTAATTTTGTATTAAATGTCTGCTTTTAACAGATTTTAATTTTAAAGCTTTTACTATGCTGCTAGTATTAAGCAAATTACAGGAACTGTCCTAAGTAACCGTCACCAACTGCGGACCACGGTTTTCCTTCACAGCCACAGTGGCATGCAAGGATTCTTACTGTTGAATTGTTTGTTTTATTGATTTTTTTCAGATTAACTTTTTTGCTCATATGTACCACCTTTCCTCTATGTAGTAGGCTCTATAAATAACCAATAACCTTTGATTTTATTCGACAGATATAGAATAACTATCTGATTGAAGCTTATACATATTATAAAACTCCTTTTTCAATTTAATTAATTCTTCAAAGCTTCCTTCTTCTATAAGCTGTCCTTTATCTAATAAAATAATTTTGTCAGCAAGTTTTGTAATATACATTCTATGCGAAATTAATAATCGTAGCTTTTAGCCTGCTTATTGTTTTAAATGTATCGTACATTTTAACTTCCGACTTTGGATCAAGTGCCGCAGTTGGCTCATCTAAAACAAGTACAGATGAATCTGAAAAAACAGCTCTTGCTATTGCTATTTTCTGCCATTGTCCACCTGACGGTTCTATAGCATCCTTAAAAAACATTTTACTAAGATTCGTATAATAATCCCGCCTTATATTCCTCAATAAATTTGTCTACTCCTGTAATTTTTGCTGCTAATTCTATTCCTTGATTATCATCAATCTGATCAATATTTCCAAAGCCGATACTGTTATGCACGGTATCAGCAAATTTAATATAATCTTGAAATAATACTCCAAAAAATTTTCTTAATTCAGTTATATCGTATTCCCGTAAATCTATATCATCCAGCAAAATTCGTCCTTTTGTTGGATCATAAATTCTAAGCAATAATTTTGAAAATGTAGACTTTCCACTTCCATTTTCTCCTACCAAGCAAATTGTCTCATTTGTATTAAAGCTTATGTTGATATCTTTTAGTGCATAATAGTCGCCCCCTATATACTTAAAGCTGACATTCTCGAAACGGATATTATGTATAGTTTTTTCAGTTATCTTTACCTGCTTACTTTCTATCGTATTGGATTCCTGCATATATTCAAATATATAGTTTATAAACATCATACTCTTACTGTTTGACGCTATTTGATTCGATAGTGCAATCAATTTAGTAACAATAGTTATAATAGCTGTAACAAACAAATAAAAATCAGATACAGAAACAATACCCGTCAACGTATTCTTAATTAACCATACACCAACCAAAATGGCTCCTATCATAGAAATAAAGCTTGTAATAACTGATACTAAAATCTCCTTTGCTGCAATCTTGCTATTTCCTTTCATAAAATCATCAAAGGATTCTTTTCTTCTTTTTCTAAAATAAGAATATAATCTAAATTCTCGTATTTCTTTACAATACTGAGGATCAGTTATCAACGACAGATAGTACCATATGCGTCGCATTTGCATTGTTCGTTCGTTAAAAAATCTAAATAACATTCCCTGGTATTTACGCTTGTAAACTATAATTGGTAATGTAAAAACCATAATAATCAAAAATGCCCACAAATTCAGTTTTATAATTATACCAGCATATCCAACAAGACTAATTAAATTAGCAATCATTCCGAATAAACCTTCCATTAAATTTAAAGGTTCTGAGCCAGATTTAGTTAACGTATTAGAATGTAGATTTAAAAACTCTGGATCATCAATCCTTTCTTGTTTAATAGACTGAAATTTTTCTGCGATATGGTTTTCTATATTGTGAGATAACTTTAAACCTACAACGGAACAGATTACTGTTTTTACTCCTTCAGTTGCAAAGGAAATCACAACCACTCCCAGCATTCCCAACAAAATAGCCAAAAGTTCAAAATAAATACCTGAAGTTTCGTTTCCTATGTTCATCCCCAATTCTTCTATCAATTTAGCCGTTAAGTATGTCGTAATAACCGGGCTAACACCAGTAATGATCATAGATCCTATGGAAAGGAAGAAAACGCCTGGACCAGCTTTTAATATTTCCTTAAAAACAAATCCTAACTTCAGCACATAGTCTTTCGCTACTTTCATATTCTCACCTGCTTCTTTTTTTTCTATGATATGGATTATATCATTACAAAATATCTCTTTAGTTTTGATGTAAAAAAATCGTTACTTACCGTAATAATCACTTTTATCAAAGAACCGTATAATTTTTCCCTCATTAAAAAAGAGATGCTCTAGCATTTAAGCTATTGCATCTCTTCTATCTCTGTTAGGTTGTTGTACCATACGTTTACCGTAGTTCCTTCTATGTTTTCTTTATAATTCATTAATCGTTTCTGTCACAGAGATATTCTTGATTCTTTTTGCTGGTCCATAAACAGAAATTCCTGCTGCAACTATCGCAAATACTACAATAACTAATAACGAAGTCATAGGTAAGCACCATACTGAATACGGAAAATGATCTGTAATCAGTTTTTTATAAAAAAATTGATTAGCCAGCAAACCAACTGCACTCCCTACCACACATCCACAAACTGCATATGTAGTTGCCTCTGCTGCAATCATTTTTACAATCTGATGTCCAGACATCCCGACTGACCGCATTGCTCCATATTGCCTGATTCTTGTAGAAACGCTCATAGAAATACTATTCACGATATTCAATATCGTAACTAGCATAATAATCCCTAAGAATCCATAGACGCAAAATACAAAAGCCAAATATGTGCCGCCTGTCCGTTGTTCCCGCTTATCCTGAAATTCATACTTCCCTTCTACCAACCTCTGGATTTCCCCAACATTTTCGTCAGTTGCATCACCTTTCATTTGTATCATAAGGAGAGAATAATCTTTTACCCCCGTCAAACGTATAAAAGTCTCTCCAGATGTTATAAGCGTGATTTTTCCATTTGTAAGTCCATCACTACTAAATGGATCATACTTTAGTAATCCGGCGATTACAAGCTCATCATTACCAATGGAAATCTTATCTCCTACTTTCCAAGAACTGTATGGATCAGAAGTTGCCAATACATATTTGCTGTTTCCATAAATCTTTGACAAATCGCTTCCTTTCTTCAATGTATGGTCCTTTTTCAGACATTTTAAATCAAAATTATCATAAGAAACTATATCAACCGTACTAGAAACTCCTTCATCTCCATCACTTCCTACCGGAATTTCAAAATAACTCCGACGACCATACACTTGCTTAACACCTTCCATATTACTGATAAGCTCAGCCAAACCACTGTCTATGGAACCCGAACTATCACCACTGAATATATCTATATCCGAAGTACTGGCAGACTGTGGCATTATACAGTTTACAAAATCAATAAGAACAGTAAAACTCAAAAACAATATAATACTGAGTGCAAAAGATCCTGTCATCAGTATTATATTTTTCTTTACAGCGATAGCATGATCAATCCCCAAAACTGTTTCTACCTTAAGGACTCCAGGTGTTACTTTATGGGATTTTCTATTCTTTAATTCAAAATTTCCTGAAACGGCTGAGACTGGGGATACCTTTGCAGCCCTTTTTGCCGGTGCTCTCGCCGCAAGCAGTACTGTAATGATTCCCACAAGAATACCACTGGCAATTCCAATAAAGCTAATACCAAACAGCGGTATATTAGAGAATTCTTCTCCGACCAAAAATCGCAAAACAATACACATCACCCATGTAACAATGATTCCAAGAATAACCCCAACAGGAATTGCCGTTTTGCACCAATTCAAAGCTTCCAATGTAACAAAATGAATAATTTGCTTTTTGCTCATTCCAATACAACGCATCATTCCAAAAAATTTTATTCTCTGTGCAACTGTACTGTTGAGGCTGCTAGAAATCATAAGTACCCCTGCAGTCAAAATTAAAAGGAATAAAATTACTGATGTTAATAAAAGTGTCTGACCGGTTGTACTATTAAATAAATCTCCATAAGAAATATTTCCATGTTTCTCCACTAACCTTGTCTGTTCCATCCTCGCACACATTTCTGCCAAACTAAATACCGAAGTTACCATGAACACAGAAAAAATAATGCAAAGAACTGTCATACGGTTTTGGCGTTTATGCACCTTTGCATAAAGTGGGATGAGACTTAAATAGCTTTTCATTCGCTACACCTCCCTAGATCTGTCAGCACACCGTCCGACACCTGCAATACCCTATCTGCTGTTTGAGCGATTCTCCGATTATGTGTGATCATAATAATTGTCTGCGCATATCTCTTAGATGTGTTTTTCAACAATGCAATCACTTCACTACTATTTTGCGTATCTAAATTCCCAGTTGGCTCATCTGCAAGAATTATGGAAGGACGTGTAATCAGAGCACGACCAATGGCAACTCTTTGCTGTTGTCCTCCAGATAACTGGCTAGGCAGATGATTTCGTCGATGTTTTAGATTCAAAACCTCCAAAAGTTCTTCTAAATATTGCCTATCTGGCTTCTGATAATCCAGCAAAACAGGAAAAATAATGTTTTGCTCCACGGTAAGTTCTGGAATCAGATTAAATGCCTGAAAGATAAAACCAATATTCCGCCTTCGGAAAATAGTCAATTCGCTCTCCTTCATTGAAAAAATATCCTTTCCATCAATCAGCACCTTACCCGATGTTGGATTATCCAATGCACCAATCATATTAAGCAATGTGCTTTTTCCGGACCCGGATTCACCGACAATAGCAATATATTCTCCTTTAGGAACCGAGAAACTAACTTTTTTTAATGCTTGCACAGCTGTTTCACCGCTACCGTAAGTTTTTGAAATTGATCTCACTTCTAATAATTCCATATTATATACACCTCTTTCTATCTTTTTCTTGTATGTTACCATCCATACCTTACAATAAGATGACAAGTAGGCTACAATTTTGTAGGAATTAAAAAATTTATGATAAAAGTTGTCCCCATTCCTAGCTCACTGTCAACATCAATCGTACCATTATGTTCTTCTACTATAATTTTCGTAAGAGATAGTCCCAAACCAATCCCCTGTGTATCTTTTGAGAATCGGCTCCGATAAAATCGCTTAAAAATGTGGTGCAAATCTTCTTGATGGATACCACAGCCATTATCCTTTATACTAATCTGGACTAGGGAAGCAGACTGTTTCCACTGAATATGTATGAAAGCTTCACTGTTCGTATGATCAAACGCATTTTTCACAATATTTTCTATGGCTTCTATCATCCAACTACGATCACAAAATAGAGATATATTCTCATCCCCAGACAAAACTAATTCTTTCCGCTCCTCTTTTGCCCGATATGCAAAATGCATTTCTACTTCTTTCATCATATCTGGAACATTCTCCAAAGTTTTTTCAAATACAATAGAACCTACATCTAGTTTTGTAATTTTCAGCAAATTTTGTACCAGTGTTTCAATCCTGTCAAGCTCCTTTTCGGACAGCATTACAAACTCTTGAATTTCTGGCATTCTTTCTGCTTCTTCCTGTATTAATCCATTATAAATGTTCAGAGCTGTGAGAGGTGTTTTCAACTGATGTGAAATATCTGATATGGTATTCTTTAAAAATTGCTTTGATCTGTGTTCGTTTTCCGCATTAGCATTGAGAATAGATGCAAGCAAATTTACCTCATGGAATAATCTGTACATTTCTCCCTCTCCATCACACGGAATACGTGCTTCCTTATTACCAGAAATATATTCTGTGATTTTTGCCGCTGCATTTTCCATAATTTCATCTTGTTTCTTAAAATGTCCATAGCAAACTCCTATGATTGCAATGAACATCCCCAACACACACAGAAATAGATAAAGCATCATATAATCCGAATTCAAAACAACAATTGTTAACGAAAGCAGGGCATATCCTAATATACACACTACTATCTTGCAAAAAAGAGCTTTTATTTTTTTGTCTACTAATATCTTCATAAATGCACCTCTCTTGTGCTCCACTTATACCCCATACCACGTACCGTTATAATCCTATTCGGTTTCCCTGGATCATCTTCAATTTTTATCCTCAATCTGCGTATATATACCGTTAATGTATTATTATCCACATAGTTCCCATCACAATCCCACAGTTTATCTAATATCTGTTCTTTTGTAAGTACCACATTGGGATTTTTCATAAATAAGCAAAGCAATTTATATTCAGCAACAGTCAAATCGAGTAAGTCTCCATTCTTATATACCTGTCCCTGTAATAGATGTACCCTAATTCCATTTGACTGTAGTTCTGTATCTACCACTCCAAAATCTCTTGCTCGCCGCAACAGAGCATTAATCCTCGACACAAGAACTCCCAGCTTGAATGGTTTTGTAATATAATCATCACCACCAATATCTAATCCCATAATGATGCTCATTTCCTCATCAGAAGCAGTCAAAAATATAATCGGAACTTTGGAAACCTGCCGAACCTTTTCGCAAAACTCAAAGCCTGTACCATCAGGTAATGACACATCTAAAACCAGTAATTCGTACTTATCGTCTCCCCATAACATCTCCGCCTCTTTTAGAGTTCTGGCAATAGTTAATTCATATCCCTGCTTTTTGAAAGCAAAGGAAAGTCCATTAATCAAACTCAAATCATCTTCAAGAAGTAGTATTCTACTCATGTTTATCCTCCTCCCTTTGGTTGACTGTTTAGCATCCATGAAAAATTATCAGATTAACACAATCTTTGCTGAATCTGAAATATATCCAACAATGTATCATAAATCTAGTACCAGATTTGCCCCATTTCTCACATGTTTATTTCAGCATTAGCACTTTACAACACCTTGTATTCATTATATTTCTTAGTTTTATCAAAAGCAACTTACAATATCGTCACAATACATATTATAATACAACATTTCTTAGAGCAAGATTCGCCTACTTTTATTAAAAAACAACTAGTAAATAATCTTTTAAAATCATCTACCAGTTGTTCTATCTTCCCTTATCTTACACCAAAATCAACTCCTCTCTCCGTTTTATCTTTTCCCTGCTTTTCTTGAATAATCCTCTTATTGATCTCAAGCCGTTCATGAATGGATAATTTCTTATCTTTTCCATCTACCGCCTGCTTCTGCTGTGCCG
>ENA-OQDC01001397-OQDC01001397.1-human-gut-metagenome-genome-assembly--contig:-NODE-1397-length-12294-cov-2.044218_pt1 | contig 12294 bp, 14 predicted proteins | sample MGYA00242770_ERZ504601 | MGnify/ENA primary metagenome ERZ504601 (study PRJEB26092, sample SAMD00036305) | human gut metagenome | host: Homo sapiens | study: EMG produced TPA metagenomics assembly of...
CGTCACCAAGTTGTGCAAGAATCTTCTCAGATGTTTCTGGCATGAAGGACTCCAGAAGTCTTGCTCCTGTTTTGATGCTCTCAATCAGATTATAGAGCACTGTCTCCAGACGGTCTTTCTTAGCCTCTTCTTTTGCAAGTGCCCACGGCATTGTCTCGTCGATGTATTTGTTGCAGCGTTTGAAGAGTACGAAAATCTCTGTGATCGCATCTGCCACACGCAGCTCGTCCATCTTAGCTTCCACTCTTTTTGGCGTATCCTCTGTGATTGCTTTCAGATCCGCATCAACTGCTTTGTCTTCTTCTGTCTCAGCAACACCTTTATTCGTCACCGTTCCGCCAAAGTATTTATTTGTCATAGAAATGGTTCTGTTGATCAGATTTCCAAGTGTATTTGCCAGATCGGAATTCATACGCTCTACCATAAGCTCCCAGGAAATAACTCCGTCATTCTCAAATGGCATCTCATGAAGTACGAAATAACGTACTGCGTCAACTCCGAAGAAATCTACCAATTCATCAGCATACAATACATTTCCCTTGGATTTACTCATCTTACCATCGCCCTGAAGAAGCCATGGATGTCCAAATACCTGTTTAGGAAGTGGAAGATCCAGTGCCATCAGGAAGATTGGCCAGTAAATGGTATGGAAACGGATAATATCCTTTCCGATCAAATGTAAATCTGCAGGCCAGTTTTTCTTGAACTGCTCTGTGCTGTTTCCATCACAATCGTATCCGATTCCTGTGATGTAGTTTGTCAAGGCATCCAGCCATACATACACAACATGCTTTGGATCAAAGTCAACCGGAATTCCCCATGTGAAGGATGTTCTGGACACGCACAGATCCTGAAGACCTGGAAGAAGGAAATTGTTCATCATCTCATTTTTACGAGATACAGGCTGAATAAATTCCGGATGCGTGTTGATATAGTCGATCAGACGGTCAGCGTATTTGCTCATTTGAAGAAATATGCTTCTTCCTTCGCTGGTTTACATTCGCGTCCACAATCCGGACATTTTCCGTCTACTAACTGAGACTCTGTCCAAAAGGACTCACAAGGAGTACAGTACATTCCCTCGTATGAACTCTTATAAATGTCTCCCTGATCGTACAGTCTTTTGAAAATTTTCTTGACCTGTGCTTCATGATCCTCATCAGTCGTACGGATAAATTTGTCATAGGAAGTATTCATTAAATCCCAGATCTTCTTAATCTCTCCCGCTGCATTGTCAACGAACTGTTTTGGTGTAATACCGGCCTCGTCCGCTTTCAGTTCAATTTTCTGACCATGCTCGTCAGTTCCTGTCTGGAAAAATACATCGTATCCCTGACTTCTTTTGTATCTTGCAATTGCATCTGCAAGAACGATTTCATAAGTATTACCAATATGCGGTTTGCCTGATGCATAAGCAATCGCTGTAGTAATATAATACTTTCCTTTGTTGCATTTCTCACACATATTCTTCTCTCCTTCTATAATCTTAATTTTTCATTATTTAATGATAATTTTTGTCACATCCTGCCGGTGGCTTTTTGTATAGGTAGGAAATGCAATTTCCTACCTATACAAAAAAAACCGCCTTCTCATACTGAGAAGGCGGGATATTCCGCGTTACCACTTCTTTTTCGCTCTATCCTCACGGATCAGAACCTCATCGAGTGCCATCTACACTCTTTCGCTGTAATGGGCGAATCCCATTAAGTGCTAAATTCCTGACCTGTCTGCCACTCTTCACACTCACTGCTCCAAAGCCATCTTCCGCTTGTTCCAATCCGCCCTTCTCAGCTTAACCGGGGCTTCTCTGTAGAATCTTTGCAACCGTACTCTCTTTTTCCACGCATTTTCTGTTTCATTTTCAATATTCAGCAATTTCCATAAATCATTCTGGCTATCTTATGAATATTTACATCTCTTTTATATAGATATAAAAGAATTTCAACGTAAAAAGTCGTAGCACAGTAAGGACTGGCATGTCAAGCCTTTTATATAGCTTTCCTATGACCAGCTATTAATACCCTGCCATTAATACCCTGCCATTAATACCCCCGGCTATTAAATACTTTGTTTTGTCTAATTATTCGCCTGGGAACATAGTTGCTTCCAGTGTCTCCATCTCCGATTCTTCGATTCCGTATGCCCCATCCTTGTCCGCTGTTACATGAACTTTCAATGTCGTCTCATCACCGTAAGAGTTTGCTTCCATCGCACGGTTCAGGCTCTCAACTAAAATTATCCATAAGCACATCTGTCTGTGTCGGATCTTTTCCCCTGATCTGCATACTCTGTTGCAATATCATTTACATAATTGGAAGAATTACGGAATACATCTGATGGCTTGATCACTACAGTTACTACATAGCTGTCATCATCCTGTTTCTTGGCATCTTTTACTGTGAAATCTGCCAGATCATAGGCCTTATCAGCTACCTCTATGTATTTATCCATCATCTCATCACTAACGTCCATTCCTGAAAATGCGCTCTCGATCTGAGTTCTCATACCTTCTGTCACTTCTTTTTTCGCATCACTCTCAGAAATTCCACGGTATTCAGCATATTTATCATACTGCGCATGATAATTTGCATCTAATACCGATTTTGTGTATCCTGCTGCATCAAAATCTTTGCCACATGCAGTCAGCCCCATACACATCAGTACCGCCATCCCCAAAGCCAATACTCTTTTCATTCTCTTCATACCTTTTTCCTCCTCATTTTGAGTTTTTTTCAAATCTATTCTATGTTCAGTCTAACATACCCCTATAAAACCCGCAACTACTTAAACCTCTCTTTTATCCTCTCAGGAACATCATGCCCTCTTCCGTAAGTTCCAGATAATCCGGCATTCCTTTCTCTCCGATTTTTTCCAGCTTTTCTCTCTGAAGAAACCAGCAGATTGTCTGTTTTATTCTGATTTTCTTCCCCCTCCGAGTAAAGGTAATAATTTCTTTCGAAAGGAAGTGCTGCCTCACTTTCAACAGTTATCTTCAGACAGTTCTCCTTTCGCTTTCCCCACACCGGCACAAAATCATGAGCCCGATACCCAAACCAGGTTGCCTGTTCATCAATCTCCTGATTCGTATGTAATGTAATTCCCCAGTCAAGGATCTCTGCCGTATGTACATCTACACGTTTTATTCTGGAAAAGTTCTTACAGCCGGTCAGTTTTGCAGCCTCTTTATATACAGGCTTCGCAAATATTTCTTTCGTTTCTCCATAAATGACCGGTTTCCCCTGATCCATGATCAACAGTTCCTCGCTGAAACGATAAATTTCGTCTCTGCTGTGCGATACCATAATAACAGTTCCGTCATAATCCTTCAGCATCTCGATCAGTTCCTGCTGAAGCCGGTCTTTTAAAAATACGTCCAATGCGGAAAATGGTTCATCCAACAGAATGACATCCGGCTCATACGCCATGATCCTCGCCAGTGCAACTCTTTTGCTGCTGCCCACCGGAAAGCTGTCCCGGCAACCGGTCAGCAAGTCCTGTCAGCTCAAATTTTTCAATCATTTCCTGTACTTTTTTTTTGCTTTTCTTCCTTGCTGCCTTTCAGACCTGCCGCAATATTTTTTGCAACTGTCATAGTTGGAAACAACGCATAATTCTGAAAGAGGTAGCCGACATTTCTTTTCTGTGGTTTTAAATCCACTTTATTGGCCGAATCAAACAGCACCTTATCATCAATCTGTATCATTCCAAAATCCGGTGTCTCAATCCCCGCGATACTCTTAAGCGTCATGCTTTTTCCACAACCAGATGCTCCCAGAATCCCGATTCGTTTCGATTCTGTCTGAAAATGTATATCAAGACTGAATTCTCCCAGTTTTCTCTTAATATCTACTTTAATTCCCATTTTTTATCCTTCCCGCATCTTTCCACAATTTCCCGTACAATCCCATGCATTCTCCATCCACAATTTCTTTTTGTCGTATGCCTGGCGACTCAAACAACATACAGAGGATGCAGTATGTTATTTAACCGGATCTACCAGCGTTTGATATTCTTCATCTTTGTGCCGGATATAAAATTCATGGAAAAAAATTTACAAGAAATGCGATGAGCATAACGATCGCTACCCATACTCCCGCTGTTGCATAATCTCCATCCTGAATGACCATAGCAATTTTCTGAGAAATCGTTCCCGTCTTTCCGGGAATATTTCCAGCCAGCATAGATGTTGCTCCGTACTCTCCAAGGGCTCTTGCAAATGTAAGAATGGTTCCGGATGCAATTCCAGGTCCTGCACTTGGAATCACAACTTTCCAGAAAATCCGGATGTCAGACATACCAAGTGTGCGCCCTGCATAAATCAAATTGACATCTAACTGTTCAAAAGCAGCTCTTGCATTGCGATACATTAGCGGAAATGCGATAACGGTTGCTGCAATAATACAACCAAGCCATGACTGCACGACCTTAATATCAAATGTCTCATACAAAAAAATTCCAAATGGTCTTCTTTTACTAAAAGATCAAAAGCAGGAAGAAACCTGCGACAGTCGGTGGCAGTACCATCGGCAGTGTCAGTATTCCATCAATGACCGCCTTCTTGCCCGGTGTTGTCTTTACCACTTTTCTCGCCGCATAATTCCTAAAAGGAATGATATAAAAGTCGCCACGATTCCTGTTTTTAATGATATAAAAAGCGGGCTCCAGTCCAGATTTTTAATAATTCGATTCCATTGCATCCATCTATATTCCTCCTCCGACTTCAAGAATGTCCCTGACTGTTTGAGCATGGAAAGGACCTTTTTTGCTTTTTAATTCCCAGTCAACTTTTGCTGGCTTAGGAAAGATATTTCTTACTCTACGTCTGTATCGAAGTAGTATTTCTGGAAAATTGTTTTGCTTATCAGATGTTACAAAATCGATGAAATCTTTTGCTTCTGAGACTTCTGCATCACTTGCTTCGTCAATTTTTAACCTGAGCAATCGGGTAGATTACATTTCCTGTAAGATCATAGCTTACTGTCTGAAGGATATTAAGCTCATCCTCATATCCATATGTATCAGAATAGTATGTTGTACCAACTTCACAAGATCCCTCTACAACTGCTACCAATACTTTACTTACGTTATCCTGCTCGCTGATCTCAACTCCGCCAAGTGCCTCAGATACTGTCTCTGTAGGAATTGTGGATACATCGTCAACTTTATCAAGGATTCCAAGGTTTACAAGTGCCTGTCTTGTATATTTTCCAACCGGTACGCTTCCACCTGCAAGAGCGATGCTGGAAGCCTCTTTTAAGGTCTCAAGTCCGGTAACCTTTGTTCCACTGTCTTTACGTGTTACAACTACGACCTGGTTGTTTACAACGTTCTTACGTGTGCCGTCAACTACAAGTCCGTCTGTCTTCTCCAGCTGATCCATCTGTTTCTGAGCTGCTGAAAAGAATACATCACACGCATATCCTTCCTCGATCTGTGTAAGCAGTGTTCCTGAACTATCTGCATTAAATGTAATCTTCACATTTGGATGATCTTTCTGATACTCTGTTGCGACTTCATCCATAACTTTGCTCAAGCTGGCGGCAATAAATACCTGAAGCTCTACATCTTCTGCAGCATCAGCCTTCGCCTCTGTTTTTGTCTCCTCTTTTTTGTCATCTTTGCTGTCGGATTTACTTCCGCATGCTGCAAGTCCTAATACCATAGACATTGCAAGTAATGTTGCTAATACTCATTTTTTTCATCTCGTTTCTCCCTTCTTTTGGATTAGCATAATGACTGTTTTCGAAAATGCGATTCGTTTTACGAAAGTAATCGGTGTTATAAATAATATAGCGGTCGTTTATGCGTGTTTACACATTTTCATGTCTGCTCTCACATGCAACCGCTATTATTATCCTCTCTGATATCATGAATTATCAGCTATTTCCACATTCACCATCTGTGCCACGCAAAATTCCAAGTCCATGTCCCAGATGTGGCAATACATACTCCAGACTCTCTTTTACAGCCTTCGGGCTTCCCGGAAGATTGACGATCAACGTCTTTTTTCGAATTCCGGATACAGCCCGGCTTAACATTGCTCTTCCGGTAATAGAAAGTGAATACTGACGGATCGCATCTGCAATTCCCATCGCCATGCGGTCACAGACTGCCTGTGTTGCCTCTGGTGTCACATCTCTTTCTGCAAATCCGGTCCCACCTGTCGTAAAGATCACATTGACCTGTCTCTGGTCTGCCAGTCTCATAAGCTGATGCTTCAAAGGCTGCTCTCCGTCCGGAAGCAGTAATGTCTCTATCACGTCATATCCTTCCTTCATAAGCATCTCCTGAATCAATGGACCACTCTTATCCTCCCGCTCTCCTGCAGCACCTTTATCACTCAAAGTAATAACCGCCGCCGTAAACGGACGATCTTTTTCTAATGGAAGCATTGTGATCTCATCACCAGCCTTAATCTCGCCGCCTTTCAGAACCCTTGTGAACACACCTTCTCTTGGCATGATACAATCACCCATAACCTTGTAGATTGCACAGTGGCTATGGCATTCTTTTCCAATCTGCGTCAATTCCAAAATTGCTTCTCCAATCTGAAATTTCGTTCCTACCGGGACTTTACTCAGATCAAACCCTTCCACAACAAGATTCTCTCCGAATGCTCCAAAGTCTACGTCCGCACCTTTCTCTCGAAATGCTTCAATCTTTTCAAATGAAAGCATACTCACCTGACGGTGCCATTTACCCACATGGGCATCTCCTTCAATTCCCCATTCTTCCACCAGTCTTGCAGACTCGATCGGTTTTTTCTGGGTTCCTTTTTTCTCACTAATACAAATTGCTAATATCTTTCCCACAGCTCTATCCCCCAATTTGACTCATTTTCTTATCTTCTGTAATTTCACTTAAATTTCAAAACGGTGGCTTTCGGCTTAACTGAATTGCCTCCGTGATTGCCTGATACAAATATTCCAATGTTTCTTGATCTGCCATTGTTGTTCCGCATCTCTGCGGCTTTTCATGCCTGTCAAAAATATCCTTCAGCTCCACGCCTTTCCCATAGCACAGACAAGGTTTAAACACCCTTGCGCCGTCATGCGTATCCGGTTACAATACTGACAGAATTTTCCATGAAGTGCACTGATAAATCCTACACTTCCCTGCCCTTCCGGAAGCTTCACATAAACTGCCGGTCCATTTCCATGAATCTGTCGATCTTCCTGAATATCAGGATATTGTTTCTTTAACTCTTCCAAAATGTCTTCATTGTAAATCGTCTCAAACTTTTTTCCAAGCCCAATCGGCATCATCTCAATAAAACGTACATCCAGCTTTTTCTCCAGCGTCAATCTTGCAAGTGCCAGAAATTCATCCTCATTCATGCCTTTTTGAAGTACACTGTTGATTTTCACCGGGATTCCGGCATCTACTGCCTGATCCACACTTTCCAGCACCCTGAAAAGTTCGTCCCGTCCGGTAATTACCTGATAACGTTCCCGGTCCAGTGTATCCAGACTAATATTCACCGCATCCAGCCCATTTTTCAATAGTTCTGGCAAATATTTTGACAGCAGGACACCATTCGTAGTCATTGTTACCTGCTCTACTCCCGGAATCTTCTTAATCTTTCCAATCAATTCCGGACACCCCAGTCTTACCAGCGGTTCTCCTCCTGTAATTTTGAATTTACGGATTCCGGCCTTTGCAGCCGCCTGACAGACCATCTCAATTTCTTCGTAAGAAAGAATGTTCTTCATCGGAACTAATTCTACTCCTTCCGGCATACAATACCGACACCGGAGATTACACCGATCCGTAATGGAAATTCTCATATAATCTATTATTCTTCCATACTGATCCTTCATAAATCTTTAAACTTCCTCCAACAATACCTTTACTTTACCACCACACACCATACCTTCTTCCTCGGCATCTTCACCAGTCATATCCACATGCACGATTTGTGGCGCTTTTGCGCATCCTCGCAGTATTAATAACGCTTTGCTGACAATCGCGGCTTCAATACAGCCGCCCCCAATAGTGTCTACACATCGTCCGTCTTCCATGATCAACATCTTCGTTCCAATACTTCTTGGCGCACTTCCTTTTCGTTCGACTATCGTCGCCAATATCTTTTTCTGATCCTCACATTTCACGATTGCATCCCGGATTTCATTCGAATAACCGGCTCCTCGTTTATCCTGATTCTTGACCTGTATAATTTCTGCCATAATGGATATTGCGATTTCTTCCGGTGTCTCCGCCTTTATATCCAGGCCGATCGGAGAATGTAACTGACTGATCACCTGTGGATCGGCTCCATTTTCAAGAACACTATGTTTTACCTGTGCCACTCTTCTGCGGCTTCCCATCATTCCAATGTACGCATGTGGTTTTCTTACAATACTTTCCAGACAGATCCGATCATACACATGTCCGCGGGTAACGATTACAAAAAACGTATCTGAATCACCGGGAATCTGTTCCAGTCCCGCTTCAAATGTATCACAAATAACTTTGTCTGCTCCTGCTCTTCTGGCGTTATCTGCAAATTTCGGTCTGTCTTCCAGTACTGTTACATAACATCCAATCTGTCTGCCAAGCTGAAATAATCGGCATGGAAACATGTCCCCCACCACAGATCACGATTTTCTTCTGTCCACCTACAACTTCACCAAATATTTTTTTCGCCATCAACAAGCGCTATACCATTTACTTCTAACTGCTCTATCTGCTGGTCATGCTGTTCTAAAAATCCCCCCTGCAACAGATGCCCATACCAGCTTTCCATTCGATACAGTGCTTTTTCCCCAAATACCTCTCCTGTCAGTCCTGTCAAAACGATATTTTTACTCTCTGGCTGCAGTTGTTTTAATTTTTGTAAGAATTCCCACATCTGCACTCACCTACTTTCCAAATCCGCAATTCGGGAAAGTACAGACCGGACAATTCAAGCATAAGCCGCCTTCTCCCAGTGTATCAATATCTGCTTTTTTCAGAATCTCTCCAGCCACGATCCGTGGCAGAACCAAATCAAAAATAGTCCGTTTCGCATACATAACGCATCCCGGAAGACCAATGACTGGTCTTTTTTTCTCTCCATAGTAGGACAGCAAGAACATGGCTCCCGGAAGTACAGGTGCTCCGTAAGTTACAATCTCAGCACCTGTATTCTTAATCGCAAGCGGAGTACGGTCATCTGGATCCACACTCATTCCGCCTGTACAAAGTACCATATCCACCCCTTCATCCAAAAACTTCTGAATAGCCGCTGTGATATGTTCATGGTTATCATCACTTACTACATGCCCGACGACCTCTGCTCCATATTCTTTCAATTTTTCGATAATAACCGGTGTGAATGCATCTTTGATCCTTCCGTAAAACACTTCGTTTCCAGTATTTACAATTGCAGCTTTCATCTTTTTAAATGGAATCAGCTCAAAAATCGGTTCTTCACCAGCTGCTTTTTTTGGCACGCTCCATTTTTTCTTTTTCAATAACAAGAGGAATAATCCTTGTCCCGGCAATCTTATCGCCCTTTTTTACCGGAAAGTTTCCATGACGACAGGCAATCATCATTTCACCAAGTGCATTTACTGCATTCAATCGCTCTGTATCAACCTTTAAAAGACCGTCACACTCCGCGATCAGTTCAATTTTTCCTTCTTTGATTTCCGATGGGGTCATGTGCTCATTTGCACACATATCATACAAGATCTTAGCCGCATCATTTTCATGAAGCATATTCTCATTATTCTCCCAAATGTAAATGTGATCTTTTCCCACACTTAAAAGTACCGGTATGTCTTCCTCTGTAATAATATGGCCTTTTCGAAATACGGCATCCTTCGTAACGCCTTTGATAATTTGTGTGATGTCATGGCACAATATCTGCCCCACTGCATCTTCCGTTCGCATTAATTTCATTTTATCCATTCCCTTCGAATATTTTTTCAAAACTATTCGCAGTTTAAAAAAATATTTTTATAACATTTCTCAGTTATTTTAATATCAATTTTTTTGATATTAAAATAGGGATTTTTCACCTTTTATCTAAGGTAAACAAATCCCCGTTGATCACAATCAAATTTATATAATAATATTATAGCAAAACAGACTTTTTTGTCAACCAATTCGTCACATTCTTCAGTCATTCAAAATTCACAAATTCTTTTATCCTGTCCCTCGCATCATTTCTTATAGGATATGTTTTTCTCCATTGAAATGCTCCATGATTGCTTCCAGCACCCCGCCACCGATTGCTCTGGCTTTATCCGAAATTGTATAGCAATATTCTTCCTTACATCTGGCATCAATATCTCCACACTTCATGCCAATTGTAACATTTACCCCTGGCTGCAGCATTCCCCGGACAATACCACTCATCAACGCTCGGACAGATTTTCCACCGCTATAAGCAACAATCTGATCTTTTTCCACATGATCACCGATTTTAACCACAGGCTCATAAAGTCCGTCTGCCGATGCACGGATGATCCTTTCAATAGAATATCCTCCTATTTCTGCCGGGATTCCTGTATTCGGAATTGCACAGCCTTCATGGATCACTTTACCAAGATTATGTCCTCTCATAGTCTCCACTACTACGTGGCAGTCTTTTCCAGCGGTAAATCCAGGTCCGACCCCAATTACAAATTCAGCAGCGTCTATCGTTGTTCCCAGACTTTTTTTTGCCAGTATTGCATCTACAACTACATCTGCCTTATACTCTTTCAGATACTTAAGTCCTGGATCCACAAGAAGCGGTATATACCCCTTTTTTATTCTATCATCTATCTGTTCCGGTCCGTCAGTCAGTTTCGCAGTAACATGTTCTACTTCTGCATTTCCTTCATACACTGCTCTAGAAAATGCAATTGTCCGTCGTACAGTCAATGGAACTTTCGTCTCTGTCATAATAATTTCAAATCCGCATTTATATAGGCGATATGCAATTCCTGTAGCCAGATCTCCTGCTCCTCTTATTAAAATTCTCAGCACTCGTCTTCTTTCTCTTTTATGATTAGCTGCTCGTCCCCTGTAGCAGTGCTTTTAATTTAATTCAAGAATTTAATTAAAATAATTCACCGTCTTGAAAAACATCTTTATAAATGTCCTGAGCTGCCGCTTCAACACGTTCCCTGTAAAGTTCATATTTTTCAAGAAGCATATGCCCACGCTCAGTTATATAGGCTTCGCCACCATTCTTTCCACCGCTCATGCGCTCCACGATCTTCCAGCCAGTCTCTTCCTCCGCTGTATGGATGAGTTTCCAGCCTTTACTGTAAGACATACCGGTCTTTGCGCAGGCCTCCCGCACAGAACCCAGACGATCGATCTGAGTCAGAAGTGTTACAACACCCGGTCCCAAAAAAAGAACGATTCACTGCAAGGCTTACTTTCACATGACCTCGTATCTGCTTCTCTGCAAATATCTGCCGTCTTTCTTCATATTCCTGTGCCGATGTCACCTTCACAAGAATCCCTTCATTCTCAACCTCTATATGCGCGATCCGATAACCGAACTGCTTCCAGAAAGCCGCCACACCGGTACTTCTGACGGTTCCTTCTGCCATCTCTGCGCTCTCTTCAATCTGTTGTTCCAGTTTTTTGCAGATATTTCTTGCGCATGCCTGACTGGTACAGATCAAGTCGCCAAACATACCTCCATATACTGCACCAAGCAATTCTGCCTGACGCTTCTGCATCATTACCAATATATCCGGTTGAAAAAAAGGAAAACGAATATCTCCGACAAAAATACGTTCGCATGTATCCGATAGATAAGAAAGTCCCTTCAGAACTGCTAAATCAAAGGAATCTGACTCTATATCCAAAAATGTAACCCCGCGACGATGCAATGTCTGCTCTATCTTATCTGCCATTCCATCCCGTGTGACCAGAGCAATGTCTGCCACACCCGCACGTTGATAGCTTACAATCATCTGTTCGAAAATGGTCGGTCTCTTCATCTCAAGAAACTTTTCCATCTCCTCATCTGGTATCCCGACTCCGGCCACCAATATTACTGCGCCTATCTTCATCTGTCCCACCATTTCTAATATGTAATAAAATTATTATAGCAATAACCTCTTATTTGTCAACGAATTTAGCTCTCCCCTAACTTCCCTAGTTCTGGCACGGTCTTGCTTTCTGACCGTCAATCTTTTCGTTTCTGATCTCACCACTTTTTCCGCCACTTTTATGACAAAGATAAATCTCTCCGATTTCCATAGATTTATCGATGGCTTTACACATATCGTATACAGTAAGAAGTGCCACACTGACACCTGTGAGGGCTTCCATCTCCACGCCTGTCTTCCCGATCACTTTTAC
>ENA-OQDC01001398-OQDC01001398.1-human-gut-metagenome-genome-assembly--contig:-NODE-1398-length-12283-cov-3.813014_pt1 | contig 12283 bp, 13 predicted proteins | sample MGYA00242770_ERZ504601 | MGnify/ENA primary metagenome ERZ504601 (study PRJEB26092, sample SAMD00036305) | human gut metagenome | host: Homo sapiens | study: EMG produced TPA metagenomics assembly of...
ATATGTCTTTCCTTGCAATTTCGTATGATTTCTTGGAACTTAATTTGTTTGCTTTCATATAAGAAAAAATCGCAGCCAAGATATACCTTAACTACGATCCTTCATTCATTACCCAATTCCGCCTAACGCAATCCCAAGCACCAATACCAAAATACAGATTGGTACATAAATATATTTGCAGATTGGATAATACATCTTTGTAAATTTTGTTTCTCTTCCTTTGTTTACCTGTGTTTCTACATATTTCTTTCCGGCAATCCAGAAGAACATGATTCCTGCGAGTCCTGCTCCTAGTGGGCAGATGTAAATGGATAGGATATCCATCCAGTCAGATACGATGCCCTGGATCAATAAGGATACGATCACGCCGATCACTGCGATGATCACGCAGGCGGTCTTTCTTCCTACGTGGAGTTTTTCCTGTACGGTTGCGATCGGTGCTTCGTAGAGATTGATCAGTGATGTCATTCCCGCAAAAAGCACTGCAACGAAAAAGATGATCGCGATGATCGTACTTCCTGGCATGGAGCTGATCAGGTTTGGAAGATAGATAAATAACAGCCCCGGTCCTCCTTGATCCAGTGTTGCTCCAGTTGTTGCCATAGCTGGGATGATCACGAGTGCTGCAAGCATCGCAGCAACCGTATCAAAAAATGCAACTCTTGCTGCAGATGATGGGATGTCTTCTTCATCGGATAAATACGATCCATAGATCAATGTTCCATTTCCTGCGACGGATAAGGAAAAGAAGGCCTGTCCTAGTGCAAAGATCCATGTCTTTGGATCTAAGATGGCCGCCTTATCGACTCTGAAAATATATTGATATCCCGTTGCTGCCCCTGGCTGAAATGCCACGTAGATTCCAAGGATCACAAACAGCGCAAAGAAAATTGGCATTAAAATCTTATTGGCTTTCTCAATCCCTGCTCCTACACCAAAGATTAAAATACACATGCATAAGATCAAAGCTAAAATCTGCCAGATGTTATTTCCAAATGCAGATGCCATTGTTCCAAAACGTCCGCCAAATTCTTCGATCGTCTTTGGTGCAAGTGTTGCCCCTGTGAAAGTTCCAACAGCATATTTTAAGATCCACCCCATCACAACTGTATATCCGATTGCCATAGCAAGAGAACCAAGAACTGGTATCATTCCTAACCCTTCCCCGACTTTTCTCTTTCCTTTCTTCTCACAGACCATCCCAAATGCATCAATCGGTCCAGACCTTGCCGCACGTCCAAAACTCATCTCTCCGATCACACCAGTGGATGCGATCACAACGACAAAGATAAAATATGGGATCAAAAAGGAACCTCCCCCATACAAAGATACCCTTGTCGGAAACATCCATATATTTCCCATACCAACTGCCGAACCAATGCAGGCGAGGATAAATCCCCACCTGCTGTTAAATGATTCTCTTTTATCTTTCATATTTCAATTTTATCCTCCTGATTTTACTTTTTAAACTTCAAGTCTGTCGGTATCAATACTCCATCATCTCCAAGCTGCTTCCATTTATATGTGAAATTCTTCTTTGCTGAATGTATCTTCTGTCTGTTGATCGTTTGACCTTTCATACCGATCAGCTGTTCATTTATGATAACATATGCTGTGTCTTTTTGCATCTGGTATTGTTTTATTTCAGGTGAAATATAGGCTGTTTTTTTGATCTTGACATCATCTTTGTTCATTTCGATGATCTGAATCTTTTTGACTGCACGGTCTGCTTTAAAGTCCACACGGTATGTCATCTTTCCTTCTTCTGTATCCACAGAAAAAGATTGGCTGATCCCAGACCCTCCTGTTTTACATAGATCCTGCACAGAAGACCTTCCTGAAGGTTCCAGATAAAATGTACCATCTGCTCTTTTATATACACTTCCAATCTGCACTTTTGTGATTCCTTTTGTTTCCTGAACATAAATTGTTGCCTTACATGACTGGCCTGTCTTTTGCCATTTATCTTTTTGGATCTCGCCATCTTTCATATTAGAACCGCCTGAAAAATGAGTCAACTGTGGATCACCATCCATGCTGATCGTATTTTCTTTCTGATCGTATTTATGAAAAAAGAAATATCCCTTGATCTTTTAAATGAACAAATCCTTTTTATCTTTCTGCCCAACGGTTGTTCCTTCCATCTCTGGATCTGGAATGTCTGGATCATCCAGACTCTTTCCTACAACTGCATAGCACCATACAATGTTTTCTTTACTGTTCCATCCTCGTCTTTTTTTGCAAGGCGGCATCCTGATAGAGTTGCTGCCAGCATCACAACCATTGCCAATACTCCTGTTTTTCTGATTCCCCTACTCATCTTCTTCCTCCAATCTCCCGTCAAATTTCAAGATATCTCCAACATCACACTCAAGATAATAGCAGATCTTTATTTGATCGTTTGAGAAACGTACTCCTTTTTGCCTTTGCCGCTTTCTTAAGATTGACAGGTTTTGCTTCTGTAATATGGACTTTTTTTTACATAGTTCTTTTGGATGTCATATTTCGCTCTTTTAAGATATCATCCAAATGTATTTTAATTGCCATAACTATCATTCCTTCTATATAAACTGGTCATTTTCTTCTTTTAGCTGTTTTGGTCCGCTTGAAGTATTCATGGAAGATCAATGCTCCAAATGCTATGATCAATGGTTCCATGGATACGTCTGGCGCAAACGTGACATTTACATTCGGTAAAGTCGCTCCAAGCAAAAACTGATAAAAATTCAGGATAAAATCTGATATGACTGTAACCACTGCGGTAACCTTTGCGACACCTGCAAGTCTTGCCACTGTCATCATCTGCTGCTCTTCCTTATGATCTTCGATTGCTTTTACTACATGAATGATGTTGATAAATAGCAGGATTGTCATAATGATTGGTAATAACTGTAATACTGATTTAAACCATTCTATCGAAGATACATTTTGCAGTTTATTTTCACTCTTATGAAGCAGTTCAAATGTCTTTGCATATGTGATCAAAAGCGTGTAATAACTGACTAGTGCAGCAATCAGTCCTTTCATCCCAAAATACAAGCGGCTTTTCCAATTCTTCTGGCTGTCATCTCCAAGAAAACGGATCGCTTTCATGATCAACCACATGATCAGGACGCTGTAAACGATGAATGCGTAAATAATTTTCATTACAATCAGACTGCTTTGGTCCATTGAAAAAATGTCTGGCATTTTCTGATACATGAGTCCTGGATTGATGAACATATACATGGAATAAAATAATAGTCCTGTGAATGCAACAAGTAATATGTCTTCTTTGTGTGTTCTTCCTCTTTTTCTCTGATAGATGACATAGATTGCCGGTATCATTGAAATGGCTGCGTATATGATGATCGCGATGACATTTCCTATTGCTGAACTTAGGGATAAAACTCTTAGTCCTTTTCCTATGAGTTCAAATGGTAAGTACATGATCTGCAGTGCTTCTGTCATATGCAGGATTTTGCTTGCTATGAATGCAAGAAGGATTCCTGCGATGACTTCGATCAGGATTAATTTATTTATGTTTGATTTCATCCTATCCACCTCCAATTATGTTTTTCGATAATTTCAAGATTATTGTAGCATGGAAATTATTGAAAAACAATAATTTTTTTGAAGAAAGTTTCATTGACTTAAGTTGTAGATGAATAGAATTATAGAAATAGAACCGAGCTCATATGGTCTCGGTTCTATTTCTATAATTCTATTCTTTAATTTAGGTTATTGGTTTTAACTAGTTCCTGTCTTTTTCCGTTCTTAATCGCCCTAATAAATTCCTGACGGATCTCTTCATTTGGAATATAAACTTCTTTTTGATCAATATCATACGCTAAATATCCTAAATGTACCAATAATGTTAATACATCATCTTTATTTTTCAGTGATGTCATATCATTTTGAAATGATCCTGTATCGATTCTGCAGTGTTTTTCTCCTATCAGATCTACTATCATATCTTTTAAGCCGTCAAAGTTTAAGTCGATATAAACTCTTAGTGATTCATATGTCTCTGTCTGGGTCCAGTAGTTGCTGAATCGCTTGTTAAATATTGCTTTCATTACGGAATTCGGATTATAAATATGTCCTGTCTGTCCGAAGCAGTAGCCATCGTACCATTTTTTTGCCTGTTCAAAATCGATTTGCTGCTCTTTGCATAAATCTTTGACTTCTTGTTCTGTAAATCCTACAAATTCTGCTAATGGTCCTGGTTCCAGCATCGTGTATTCGTAGAAATCAGTTAATGCTGATTGTGTTCCGTATTTTTTGATTGGAAGAATTCCTGTCATATAGGCTCCACTTAAGAATCTTGAAACTTGTATCCCTTTAAACAATCCTCTTAACAACTGGATATATTCTTCCTGCAGTCTCTGATCTGTTTGGGCTTCTCGAAATAACGCATCCCATTCATCGATAATGATAAAAAACTTTCGTCCTGTGACCGCACTGATCTGCAGGAGTGCTTCTGGAAGTGCTATGGTTTCTTGTTCTATGCAGTCTGTAAACTCTCGTTTTAATTCGAAAATTATTTTTCTTTGAAGATCTTTTACCGTATCTTCGATATTCCGGGCATTGGTAATAAACCATGTCATGTCCCAGAATAGGACATCGCATTGATTTAAATATTGTTTGTAATGGCTTTTTTCTTCTATATCTTTTGCAATTTTTAAGTTTTTAAATAAATGCTCAGATTTTGTACCTTTTGAATAATAGGCAACTAACATCTGGGCTGCGAAAGATTTTCCGAATCTTCTTGGTCTGCTGAAACATGTAAGCTTTCTTGTTGTTCCCAGAACCTGATTGGTATATGCAATCAATTCTGTTTTATCCACATAGATATCATCTTTTAAAATATCTTCAAAGCCGTCTGCTGGCGGATTTAGATAAATTCCCATTCTGCTGTCACCTCGTTTCCTTTCTTTTATTTTTATATTAACACAAATGATGGTAAATTCCAATTTTGCTATATATAAATTCAAAAAATCCCCTGACAATATTATCTGCCAGAGGATTTTAATTCTCACTTTATTTTATTTTCAATCACAATTAAGCACGTAATTCAACGCCTAATTTCTTAAGTTCATCAAGAATCTTCTCAACGATCTTAGATACTTCTGCATCTTCTAATGTACGATCTTTTGCTCTGAATGTTAAGGAGTATGCTACGGATTTGTATCCTTTTTCGATCTGGTCTCCTTCGTAGACATCGAATAATTCGTAGGATTCAAGAAGTTTTCCACCTTTGTCTTTGAAGATCTTCTCAAGCTGTCCAACGAAGATGTCTTTCTTCATAACCATACTTAAGTCACGTTTCATTGCTGGGAATTTGGCTACTCCTTCGTATTTGCGGTCGAAGGTTGCTTTTGGTACTAATGTTGGCATGTCGATGACTGCTACATAGACTTCGCCTTTCATGTTGTAGTTATCCATAACTTCTGGATGGATCTGTCCGATGTAAGCAATCTTTTCTCCATCGATTGTGACATCTGCAGCTCTTCCTGGGTGTAAGAATGGATGTTTAGTTGTTGGTGTATATTCAGATGTTCCACCTAATCCAAGGGAATCAAGCATGTCTTCTACAACACCTTTTAATGTGAAGAAGTCACATTCTCCGTACATTCCAAGTGTCATCTGCATTCTTTCATCTGGTAATTCTGTTAATGGTAATGCTTTTGGAATATAGATATTTCCAAATTCGTATAGTCTTACGTTTTTATTTCTGTGTGCTAAGTTTGTAGCAAGAGATGTTAACATTCCGTTTAAGGAAATCGTTCTCATAATACTGAAGTCTTCTCCTAATGGGTTTGAAATCTCGATTGCCTGACGTTCTTTTGCATCTTCAGGTAATAATAATTTATCGAATACTTTTGGACTTTCGAAAGAATATGTCATTCCACCGCTAAATCCGTTCTGTTCTGCTACATTTCTGCAGACATCTTCGACACGGATCTTGAATGGTTTCTTACCGGCTGTGGATTCTCCGTTTGGTAATGTAACAGGGATGTTGTCATATCCGTAGAATCTTGCAACTTCTTCTGCAAGGTCTGCCATACGGTGAAGATCCTGACGGAAGGATGGTACGATCACTTCGTTTGTTGCTTCATCGTATCCAAGTTCGATTCTTGCAAAATATTCTAATACTTCTTCTTTGGATACATTTGTCCCAAGAAGAGCGTTCATCTTGTCTACTTCTAATGGAAGACGAATCTGTTTCACTGGATTTGGATAAACGTCAACGGCTCCTCCAACAACTTCTCCAGCTCCTAATTCTTCAATCAACTGGCATGCACGATCCATCGCTGCCATTGCATTTTCTGGGTCTAATCCTTTTTCAAATTTACCAGATGCATCCGTTCTTAAACCGATTCTCTTAGAAGAAAGTCGGATGTTTGTTCCGTCAAAGCATGCTGCTTCGAATAATAATGTCTTGATGTCATCTGTTACCATAGAGTTTGCTCCACCCATGATACCTGCGATACCGATTTCTTTTTCTCCATCACAGATCATTAAGACATTTTCATCCATTGTTCTTTCTTCACCATCTAATGTAGTGAATTTGTCTCCTGCTTTTGCACGGCGGACAACGATCTCTTTGTTTGCAATTGTATCAAGATCGTATGCATGCATTGGCTGTCCGTATTCTTCCATCACGTAGTTTGTGATATCAACTAAGTTATTGATCGGACGGATTCCCATTGCAGATAATCTTCTCTGCATCCATTCTGGTGATGGAGCTAATTTGATATTTTTCACAACTCTTGCTGTGTATCTTGGGCAAAGGTCTACGTCTTCAACTCTTACTTTAATGTAATCGTTGACATCTTCATCATTTCCAGTCTTTGTAACGACTGGTGGATAGAAGTCTTTCTTAAATGTAGCGGCTGCTTCTCTTGCCATACCGATCATACTGAAACAGTCTACACGGTTTGATGTGATCTCGAATTCGACAACTGCATCACGAAGTCCTAAAGCTTCGACTGCATCGTCTCCCGGTTTCACATCTTTATTGAAAATGTAGATTCCATATTCTGGTGCTTCTGGGTACATATCTCTGGAACTTCCAAGTTCTTCGATAGAACACATCATACCAAAAGATTCTACTCCACGAAGTTTTCCTTTTTTGATCTTAATTCCATCTTCTAGATTCTTTCCACCGTCATGTCCTCCGGCTACTCGTCCACCGTCTAAGACAACTGGTACTAAGTCTCCTTCTGATACATTTGGTGCTCCTGTTACGATCTGAATAGTTTCATCTCCGACATTTACCTGGCAGATGATCAGTTTATCGGCATCCGGATGTTTCTCGATCTTCTCGATCTTTCCGACTACGATCTTTTCTAAGTTTTTATCTAAATATGTGACACTTTCCATGTTGGAACCAGATAATGTCATTTTATCTGCATATTCCTGTGGTGTGCAATCAAGATCAGGCACATAAGCTTTGATCCATGAAATTGGTGTATCCATTACTTTTATTCTCCTTTATTCTATCTTCTCTATTCGAAATATTCTTATCGTTTCCTAGAACTGTGATAAGAATCTCTTGTCGTTTTCGTATAACAGACGCATATCGTCGATCTCGTATTTTAATAATGCGACACGCTCTAGTCCGATTCCGAATGCAAATCCTGAATATACTTCTGGGTCGATTCCGCACATTTCAAGAACGTGTGGGTGAACCATTCCGCATCCTAAGATCTCGATCCATCCGCTTCCTTTACACATACGGCATCCTTTACCACCGCATTTGAAACATGTAACGTCTACTTCCGCACTTGGCTCTGTAAATGGGAAATGATGTGGACGGAATTTTACTTTGTATCTGGTCCGAAGAATTCTTTTGCAAACTGCTCTAAGGTTCCTTTTAAGTCTGCAAATGTGATTCCTTTATCTACAACTAATCCTTCTACCTGATGGAACGATGGAGAATGTGTTGCATCAACTTCGTCAGAACGGAATACTCGTCCAGGTGCGATCATACGGATTGGCATCTTCCCTGTTTCCATGATACGTGCCTGTACTGGAGATGTCTGTGTTCTTAACACGATATCTTTGTTGATATAAAATGTATCCTGTTCATCTTTTGCAGGATGGTTTGCTGGGATATTTAACATTTCAAAGTTGTATTTATCGTATTCTACTTCTGGTCCTTCCACAACTTCGTATCCCATACCGATAAATACTCTCTCTAAATCTTCCAGAGCGATCTGGTTTGGATGACGATGTCCTTTTTCATGAGTTTTTCCAGGTAATGTAACGTCGATGACTTCACGTTTCATTTTCTCTTCACGGACTTTTTTCTTTAATAAAGTCATCTCTTTTTCTAATGCTTCTTCGATGACTGCTCTGGTATCGTTAACCATCTGTCCAACGATCGGACGTTCTTCTTTGGCTACGTCTTTCATTCCTTTTAATACCTGAGTTAATTCACCTTTTTTACCCAGTACAGATACACGGATATCATTTAAGCTCTCCATTGCATCTGCTTGCTCGATTTTCTCCAAGGCAGCTTTCTTGATTGCCTCTAATCTCTCTTTCATCTGCTTAGTTCTCCTTTATTGATCTTTTTCTATATTCTCGGATCAGGTTCAGTTTTTCTTTTTCTGTATATTTAAATAAAAGAAAAAGAACCCGTCCGCAAAGGGACGAGTTCTTGTTATATACTCGCGGTACCACCCTAATTCCTATGGTATCGTTAAACGTCTTCTTAATTACCATAAGCACTTAAGTCTCTGCGTAACGGGCAGACTCCGTTATCTCCTACTGATGCCTGATGTGAAAATGTATATTGCATCGCATTCAGAGATACAGCTACGGTGTGAATTTCGGAAGCTATGTAGCTTCTTACTGTGCACCATCAATGCCTTTAACGTTACTTATTTTATAACACCTTTAGGGTTTGTCAATTGTGATTTTTTATCCATAGATACCAAATTTCTGTTATATTCATATAATCAATTTTTAAAATTTCTCCTGAAATATGCGGAAACAGTGCTATTTATGCTCCATGTGATGGTGTGATTGCAACTGTATATGACACCAAACATGCGATTGCTATGACTGCTGACAATGGTGCAGAAATTTTAATGCACATTGGTTTAGACACTGTTCAATTAGAAGGAGCATGGAATGTAGGCATAAAAGATTATAAAGCCCACGTTACGATTTCAAGCAAACGCATCCACGAAGCTATGGATGATATGGATGATACTTACTATCCAAAACGTCATGGATTCCTTCGCTACGCAAAGACATGTTTTGAGCATTACGGAGAATATGTAAAATATTGGCTCACATTTAATGAAATTGACAGTATCCATCGTCACTCCTTTATTACTGCTGGTATCATTCCAGATCTTTGTGGAGAAAAAGGCGAAACACAGTGTTGTTATCAAGCATTGCACCATCAGTTTGTAGCTGCTGCAAAAGCTGCTATATTGTTACGCAAAATCGTTCCAGATGCAAAAATTGGTTCTATGATTACTAAATTAATGACATATCCTTATACTTGTGCCCCAGAAGATGTTGCTGCAACTCAACTTACTGTTGGTCTTAGAATTGCATTAATTGAACTTTATGATCGTTATAGACTAGCAGTTGATCTTCCAGAAGAAGAAGCTGCAAATATTGCTTTTTATATTATCAACGCACAAAATGATGATATCAATCACGATGCCATGCGCTACAAACCAGATAAAGAAAGCATACACTACTATATTTTCAAATCAATTTTCCCCTGGCAGTTGTGCCAGAATAATCGCTATAAACATCAGCGCACATCCTATCAATTCTCTCTGGCTTAAGTTTTGATGCAATACTAAAAATCCTGCGATCACAGATATCACGGATTCCAGACTTAAAATCAGGGAGGCCACTGTTGGATTCATGTTCTTCTGTCCAACCATCTGTAATGTATATCCAACTCCGCATGACAGTACTCCTGCATACAAGATTGGTTTCCATGCAAGTAAGATCGTACTGATCTCTGGATGCTCAAACAGTATCATTGGAATAAAGCAGATTATTCCGCAGGAAAAAACTGAATGCATGACATTTTTACTCCATCATTAAACTGTGTAAAATAATCGATCACTAAAATATGAATCGCAAATGCCAATGCACCTAAAAATACATAACTATCGCCTTTCCCAATCGAAAAGCCATCTGTAATACATAAAAAATAAAGTCCGATCAAAGCAATCATAACACTGATCCAGACAGATAATCCACATTTTTTTCCTAATAGCAAACCAAGAATGGGAACGATAATAATGTAAAAAGCTGTGATAAATCCTGCTTTTCCTACTGTTGTGTACATAATTCCAAATTGTTGAAGTGTACTTCCTATTGCAAGCGCAATTCCACAGCAGATTCCCCCGATCATTAATCTTTTTTTTCTCGGAACTCGTCATCTTTTTCTTTGCTTTTCCATGATTTAAAAGTGTAATGCACGGAATGAGTACAATCCCTCCTATCAATGTTCTTACGCAATTAAACGTAAATGGTCCGACATATTCCATTCCAACACTTTGTGCCACAAATGCACTTCCCCATATGATTGCTGCTAATAATAACAATAACGTTCCTTTTATTTGTTTTTTCTTCATACCGTTCAATCCTTCTTTTTCATTCACATATATTTTTTTATTTTACTACGTTCGTTTTTTATACGCAAGCAAAAGAAAAAGGAGGAATATCTCTTGTAATCTAGTATTCATTGGCCTCTCTGTATATTTACAGATTCCAAAATCTTTTATTCCCAGTCATTTTTTACTTCTTCTAATTTGCTTCTTAACGTCTTTTCAAGAACAACAAATGCTGGAATAAAACTATCACGGATCAATAATATCATCTCATCAACTTCTTGTTCATTATATATATGAACAGATGTATTCCTTTTTTTTAACATCAATAACCATACTGCTGCATCATCTACAAAACTAAGTTTATATCCTAACTGTAAAATCTCTCTTGGTGACCCAGTTGCCGCTCCATCTGCTCCGTGCATTTTTAAGATTTCTTGTAATGCCTTCCATGCAAGCTCAAATGTCAAATTAAACTGTCCGATTACACCTATCCTATATATATCATTATTATCTGCCATTTCAAAATCTGCATTTTTTAACACTTCCAAGCAATTCGAAAAGTTCTCAAGCTTTTTCATATATCACCACACCATCCTTTTCTATTTCTTGTTTTAATTCCTCTGAAATTGACTTATCTGCTTCTACCACATCAAACTTAAAGGGAATGTACTTTTTCTTTAATATCCCAATAAAAGAATCAAAATCTCCACCATATACAGCAATATCAATATCACTTCTCTCTGTATTGTCACCTCTTGCCCTTGATCCAAATAAAATCACTTTATTGATTGAATATTTTTTTGCAAATACAGAAATATCCCTTAAAACTCTCTCTGGAATATTATATTTCATACCCTGCTGTCTCCTGATTTTCTACATTAAATGTAATCTTATGTCTTGGGATATTATAACATCTTTTATCTATGCTATCCAATACAAGTTTCTGTTCTATACGTTAAATGTGTATTTTTATTTTGCAATTTTTTTGAACAATTTAGTTTAATTCTACAATTTACTTTATAGACTGACTTCTCCTGTATTCTGGTCGATACTTGAAACTTCTCTTCCTATCGGGTCATAGGAAGTTGTATCTTCCTGTGGCACTTTTCCCTGAATATCATTAAGGTACCGTAGTCCCTTATGAAATCTGATTCTAAAATTATTTATGATTATTCTAATTACTTTTCTGATTTCTCTATGTTTTTCATGTTTTATTGCATCTCTTTTTCTTTTCTGACTTCATAAGGTCTACGAATGAAATGTCTTTACTAATTATGCTCCCATAGTAAGCTTTGTAATATAAAATATATCGCATCATTCAAGTAGCCTTCAATCTAGTACTCCTTGTGCAGCTTTATTTTTCTGGAAAATAGTAATCATCCTCATCTAATTTTACTTTTTTTAAAATAAAATAATTTGGATATTCTTTAAATCCTGGTAATGTTGATCTATACTTTTTCATTACATTTCTTGCCTTTTTCCAACTTCCAAAATAACCAATGGGTAATAGGTTTCCTTCATCTCTATATGTTAGTTGATATACATACATATTGCATCACCTCATTTTCTAAAAATATCTTTCCATCCAAAAATTTCAATCTGATATCTTTGTCTTACAAAATTTTAACATATCTTCATAAGTATTTGCTTCATATGAATCTTTCTTGTTGTTTATCTAAACAATACATTTCCCCCACTCT
>ENA-OQDC01001401-OQDC01001401.1-human-gut-metagenome-genome-assembly--contig:-NODE-1401-length-12257-cov-5.381121_pt1 | contig 12257 bp, 13 predicted proteins | sample MGYA00242770_ERZ504601 | MGnify/ENA primary metagenome ERZ504601 (study PRJEB26092, sample SAMD00036305) | human gut metagenome | host: Homo sapiens | study: EMG produced TPA metagenomics assembly of...
GATCGAAGAGGCATATAAAGAAGTAGATCCAAAACTGGTGGAGATCATCCAGCAAAGCTCTTCTGAACATCCGTACGTATCATGGAAAAACAGAGACGAGTACAGCTGGTTCGACAGCAAACCGGACGGAACAATCCTGGGACAGAAGTCACACCACTTCACAGAGTCGGTGTATATGTGCCGGGCGGGAAAGCTGTATATCCATCTTCTGTATTGATGAACATTGTACCTGCAAAGGTAGCCGGAGTTGATGAGATCGTGATGGTCACACCGCCCGGAAAAGATGGAAAAGTGACACCAAACACGCTGGTTGCAGCACATGAAGCCGGCGCGGATGTCATCTATAAAGTCGGCGGGGCACAGGCGATTGCTGCTCTGGCATATGGGACAGAGAGCATTCCAAAAGTCGATAAGAATCGTATGGACCTGGGAAATATATATGTTGCTCTGGCGAAAAAAAGCAGTTTATGGTTATGTAAGCATTGATGCAATTGCCGGACCAAGCGAGATTCTTGTTATTGCAGATGAGACGGCAAATCCAAGATTTGTGGCAGCAGATCTTCTTTCACAGGCAGAGCATGATGAACTTGCATCTGCAATCCTGGTCACAACATCTGAAGAACTTGCCCGGAAAGTATCGGATGAAGTGGATGGTTTCTTAAAAGAACTTTCCAGAAGTGAGATCATCCGGAAATCACTGGACAACTACGGTTATATCCTGGTCGCAGATACGATGGATGATGTGATTGATATTGCAAATGAGATCGCATCCGAACATCTGGAGATCCAGACAAAGAATCCATATGATGTGATGACAAAAGTAAGGAATGCCGGTGCCATCTTTATCGGGGAATACGCAAGTGAACCACTGGGAGATTATTTTGCAGGACCGAACCATGTTCTTCCAACCAATGGTACAGCAAAATTTTTCTCACCGCTTTCTGTGGATGATTTCATTAAAAAATCAAGTATCATCGGATATTCGGAAGAAGCATTACGCGATATACATAAAGATATTGAAGCATTTGCCGAGGCAGAGCAGCTGACGGCACATGCCAATTCTATCAAAGTCCGTTTTGAGGGCGAAGAGTAGAAGACAGCAGAAAAATAAGGAGGCGAGGAGCTATGAACAGAACAGTCACCAGGACAAGAACGACAAAGGAGACGGATATTACGGTAACTCTGAACCTGGATGGAACCGGAAAGACGGAGATTGATACAGGAATCGGTTTTTTTGATCATATGTTGAATGGATTTGCAAGACACGGATTGTTCGATCTGACGGTACATGCGAAAGGGGATCTGGAAGTGGACAGTCATCATACCATCGAAGATACGGGAATCGTACTTGGACAGGCTATTCTGGAAGCAATAGGAGATAAAGCCGGAATCAAACGTTATGGCCACTTTATGCTTCCAATGGATGAGACACTCGCACTTTGTGCGGTGGATCTCTCCGGAAGACCATATCTGAATTATAATGCAGAGTTTGTGTCAGATAAGATGGGTGAGATGGATACTGAGATGGTAAGGGAATTCTTTTACGCAGTTTCTTACAGCGCAATGATGAATATCCACCTGAAGATTCTGGATGGTATCAACGATCATCACAAGGCGGAGGCGCTGTTTAAAGCGTTCGGAAAAGCACTTGATATGGCGACAATGGAAGAGCCAAGGATAAAAGAGGCATGGACCACAAAGGGAAGCCTCTAAAAGGAGACGGACAGACATGAGTTATAAAAGATTAATACCTTGCATTTTTATAAAAGACGGGAAAGCGGTCAGATGGATTGATGATCCGACTGTTGTATCAAAAGACGTAATTGAACTTGCAAAATATTACAGTGATCACGGTGCAGATGAACTGATCGTGCTGGATCTCTCAGATTCGGATGAAGAACATGATGAAACGATCACATTGATGAAACGGATCAATCGTGTGATCAGGATCCCGATGATCGCAGGCGGCAATATCAGACGCCAGGAAGATATTAAGAAGATTCTGTATACAGGTGCAAAACGGGCAATGCTGAATTTCTCTAAGCCGGATAGTGTCAAACTGATTGAGGATGCGGCAAAGAGATTCGGAAAAGAGAAGCTTGCGGTATCATTAAATGATTTTGATGCATTGTTCAAACATCAGCATCTGATCCAGGATTACAGCAGTGAAATTGTCTTTATGCACAGACTGGATCTGAATTCCATTATGAATGTAACAGATGTACCGTGTGTGATCATTACGGATACGGAAGAAGAGTCAGAGTTATTTAAAATTTTGAAATGCCCGGGTGTCCGGGGGCTTTCGGGAAGATATGTAAGCCGTACAGATATTGATTGTGTGGCATTCAAAGATAAGTGTACGGAAGAAGGAATTAAGATGACATCTTTTGAGAGTATGATGGAGTTCTCACAGTTTAAGACCAATGATCAGGGCCTGATCCCTGTCATCGTCCAGCATTATAAGACACAGGAGATCCTGATGCTGGCATATATGAATGAGGAATCTTTCTATGAGACGATCAAGACAGGAAAGATGACGTATTTTAGCAGAAGCCGGCAGAAACTCTGGGTAAAGGGGGAGACGAGCGGTCATTTCCAGTATGTAAAATCCCTGACGATTGACTGTGATCTGGATACATTGCTTGCAAAAGTAGATCAGATCGGAGCAGCATGCCATACCGGTAATCCGACCTGCTTCTTCCAGCCGCTTGTAGGAATTGACTATGATGAGACGAATCCGCTTCGGATCTTTGAATCGGTATATGACACGATCGCAGACCGTAAAGAGAATCCAAAGGAGGGGGTCTTACACGAATTTATCTGTTTGATAAGGGAATTGATAAGATCCTGAAAAAAAATTGGAGAAGAAGCAACGGAAGTTGTGATCGCAGCAAAGAATCCGAATCCGGAAGAAGTCAAATATGAGATCACGGATTTCCTGTATCATGCAATGGTTCTGATGGTAGAAAAAGGTCTGACATGGGAAGACATCGTAAAAGAACTGGCAGATCGTTAAGCAGAAACTCTTAGAAAACATGAAAAAGAGCCTGTAAGCAGTAAGTTTTGCACATGAGTGAAACAGATATCTCATATATTGTTTCAGAGGTGAGCGCATGTGAATGAAGTGGAAAAGCGAAGAAGAGAACTTCTGGAACAGACACGTTACAGCTATCAGGAATCCGGGATACCGGCAATACATCCCAGATACAGGGCATCTTATAGTGAACTGTATGGTGAGGAAGAGGCAGAACAGGGAAGCCTGGGAATCCGTACATTTATTTGTATGATTCTGTTTGCGGTGTTTGTATTTATGCAGAATGAAGGGAAAGATATTCTACATATAAGCAGCACAAAAGTGGTGCAGGAGGTCAGTAAAAACGCTGACATTATTGATGTGTGGAAAAAAAATACCATAGAGGAGTAGATTTGAGACCGTTGGTTAAGAATTGAAACTGACGGTTTTTTTGTGTATACTAGCTATATTAAAAGGAAAGCAGAGAGACTGGCGTCAGCCGGTCCCGGCAGATGAGGAGGAAGCAGATATGTTAAAATTATGGATTGTTGGTGCATCCGGACAGATCGGATCGGCCATCAATGAAGTGTTGGATCCATTGGAAATGGAAGTGTTTAACACAGATAAGGAAGAATTAGACATTACGGACACCGATGAGGTGCTGAATTTCGGAGTGATCAACCGTCCGGATGTGATCATCAACTGTGCGGCAGTCACAGATACAGATTTCTGTGAAAAAGAACCGGAGCTTGCATACCGTGTGAATGCGCTGGGAGCAAGAAATTTAAGTATTGTGGCAAGAAAGACAGGGGCCAAGATGGTACAGATATCCACGGATGATGTATTTGACGGAATCCGGCATACCCCATATACGGAGTTCGACGACACAAATCCGAAGACCGTTTACGGACGTTCCAAGAGAGCAGGGGAGAATTATGTAAAGGAATTTACACACAAGCATTTCATCCTGCGCAGTAACTGGGTGTATGGAAATGGCAATAATTTTGTAAACCGCGTACTTCATGCAGCAGATACAAAGGATGAACTTCTGATTGCATCAGATCAGTTTGGTTCTCCGACCAGTGCAAAAGACCTGGCACGTATTATTCTTTATCTGATCAAAACGAATGAATACGGAACGTACCATGCAACCTGTCAGGGTGTATGTAATCGTTATGAATTTGCGCAGGAAGTTTTGAAACTTGCAGGAAAGAGGATCACTCTGCGCCCGGTAGTGACCAGCGAATCGGATCTTTCTTCTGCAAGACCAGCATATGCGGTTCTGGATAATTTTATCCTTCGTATCATCAATGTATACGAGATGCCGGACTGGAGAGCTTCACTGAAAGAATATATGGATGAGAGAATGGAGGACTAATATGGGAGAGACACAGAAGAAGGAAAAGAAGAAAATAGGACTTACAACGAAGATTTTTATTGCATTGCTTGCAGGAGCGATATTTGGAATTATTTTATGTTATGCGGTTCCAAGTGGACATATCAAAGACGACATTATCGTAGAAGGTGTACTGTACGTGGTCGGACAAGGCTTTATCAAACTGATGAAGATGTTGGTTGTACCACTGGTATTCTGTTCGCTTGTGTGCGGAAGTATGTCGATCGGGGATACGAAGAAGCTTGGTACAGTCGGTGCAAGAACACTGATCTTTTATCTGGCAACAACAGCACTTGCGGTTACCGTAGCATTGTCTGTCGGAAACCTGATCAATCCGGGTGTGGGACTGGACATGAGCACGATCAAGACCAATGCAGCATCTGTAGAAACTATGAAGGCTACTTCATTGACAGACACGTTGTTAAATATTATCCCGGATAACCCGATTAATTCTCTTGCAAGCGGAGAGATGCTGCAGATCATCGTATTTGCATTGATCATCGGTGTGATCCTTGCAAAATTAGGAGAACGTGCAGAGACAGTTGCGAACTTCTTCAGCCAGTTTAACGATATCATGATGGAAATGACGATGATGATCATGGCACTTGCCCCAATTGGCGTCTTCTGCCTGATCAGCCGCACATTTGCAAACATCGGATTCAGTGCATTTGTACCGCTGGCAAAATATATGATCGGTGTATTGATCGCACTGGCAATCCAGTGTTTCGGTGTATACCAGATCTTACTGAAGATATTTACCGGACTGAATCCTCTGAAATTTATCAAGAAGTTCTTCCCGGTTATGGCCTTCGCATTCTCAACAGCAACATCAAATGCAACGATTCCGCTGTCAATCGATACCCTGACCAAGAAGGTGGGTGTATCTAAGAAGATATCATCTTTCACCATTCCTCTTGGAGCGACCATCAATATGGATGGTACTTCGATCATGCAGGGGGTAGCCGTTGTATTTGCCGCACAGGCATTCGGAATCCACTTAAGTATGACAGATTATATTACTGTAATCGGAACTGCAACACTTGCATCCATCGGTACGGCCGGTGTGCCAAGTGTAGGTCTGGTAACACTGACAATGGTATTCAATTCTGTCGGACTTCCGGTTGAGGCAATTGGTCTGATCATGGGTATCGACCGTATCCTGGATATGACAAGAACTGCCGTTAATATCACAGGTGATGCTGTATGTACAACAATCGTTGCACACCAGAACAAGGCACTGGATAAGAATGTGTTCTATGCGGAAGAAAATTAGGATCGAAGATATTAATTTTTAAAAGATGTTCTAATAAATAAAAAACGTATCTCTGAGATGCTTCCTTTTCAGACAGTGGGGAAACATTGCGGAGATACGTTTTTTATATTGTCATACATTTGAAAGAGATTGTCTTACAGGTAATGATACTTGTCTTTCTGACGGACGAAAAATGTAGTGGTCATGATAAGTGTCAGCGCCTCCGCAACGCTGATCGCACTCCAGATACCGTTGATCCCGAACCAGAGTGGAAGTGTCAGGACCATGATGACCTGGAACACTAACGTTCTCAGAAATGAGATGACAGCCGATATCAGGCCGTTATTCAGTGCAGTAAAGAACGAGGATCCGAAGATATTGATACCGATGATCAGGAATGCAATGGCATATACACGGAAGCCGTGCAGTGTCATAGCGTACAGGCCGGTATTGTAACCGACAAATATCTTAGACAGAACAGGTGCCAGTAACTGTGCGGCACCGAACAGGATCACGCCCCAGACCAGTATGATAGACATACTTTTTTTATACAGATTTTTAAGCTCTGCGTGATTTCCAGAACCATAATGGTAGCTGATAACCGGGGCACAGCCAATTGCATAGCCTAAAAAGCTGGCAACAAAGATAAAATTGACGTACATAACTGCACCATAAGCAGCAACACCATTTTCTCCGGCAATCTTCATGAGTTGGAGATTATATAATGCATTGACTAAGGACATGGACAGGTTAGTCATGAGTTCCGAGGAACCATTGGTGCAGGTCTTAAGAAATACACGTCTGTCGAATACCGGTTTTACAAAGTGAAGGAGGCTGTCGTTCTTACGGAAGAAATATACCACCGGGAGCAGACCGCCGATAAATTCACTGGTCATGGTTGCTAACGCGGCGCCTGCAATTCCAAAGTGTAATACACCGATGAACAGGGCATCGAGAACAATGTTTGTACAACCGGCAGCCACAATGACTTTCAGTCCAAGCTGGGGTTTTCCAGCAGCCACAAAGAAACTCTGGAAGACATTCTGCAGCATGAAGGCGGTCAGGGATATGCAGGAGATCCGTCCGTAAAGAGTACAATAATCAATCAGATCACCGGCGGCACCAAATGCCATGACAATCCGCCTCATAAATATAAAACTGAGAACAGATAACACAAATCCTCCGATAGCAGCAATCGTAACCAGCATCGAAAAATACTGATTTGCCAGTTTTTTCTTTCCTTCACCAAGGGTTTTTGATACAAAAGCACTTCCTCCGGTACCGATCATAAATCCAAGTGCACTGATTCCCATCAGGTAAGGCATAATGAGATTCACGGAAGCAAATGCTGATTTTCCAACAAAGTTCGATACAAAGATGCCGTCCACCACACTGTAGATGGAAGTGAATACCATCATAATAATGGAGGGCAGGATAAAACGAAGTAATTTTTTATAGGTAAAATGCTCTGAGAGCTGAATATTCATACGTATTCTCCTTTTTTATATTTACTGATATGGATGTTTACAATGAATGTAAATGAAAACATATAAGCTAAGTGATTATAGGTTGTTTTTGATGTTCTGTCAAGGAAAATGTCTTTACACATGTAAAACGAATTAATAATTAAATGTTCACAAACGGTAAATCTATGCTACAATAAAAATTACGGCTTTATGCTTTGATTGAAGATATTACTATAAAAGGAGAGAGTTGTTTTGAAGAAAAATAAATATGAGATTGATATGTGCAATGGAACCATCATGGACAAATTGATTTCATTTTCCATACCACTGATGCTGTCAGGAATCTTACAGCTGATGTTCAATGCGGTGGATATCGTGGTAGTGGGACGTTTCAGCGGAAGTCAGGCGCTCGCAGCGGTGGGTTCGACAACGGCACTGATCAATGTGTTTACCAATCTTTTCATCGGAATCTCATTGGGAGCAAATGTACTTGCAGCGAGATATTATGCGGCCGGAAAAACAAAAGAAATGTCGGAGACGGTACATACGGCTATTGCACTTGCTCTGGTAAGCGGAGTGGCGATGGCGGTGATCGGAGTGGTCTTTGCCAGAGGCGCGCTGGAAATTATGGGGACACCGGATGATGTAATTGCCAAATCCACACTTTATATGCGGATTTATTTCTGCGGTATGCCATTTTTTATGATGTATAACTATGGAGCAGCCATATTAAGGGCAGTGGGGGATACCAAACGTCCGTTGATCTTCCTGATCGTATCCGGAGTGATTAATGCAGTATTGAATCTGTTCCTGGTCATCGGTTTTCATCTGGATGTAGCAGGCGTCGGGATTGCGACCGTTATATCCCAGCTGGTATCCTGTATCCTGGTACTCCGGTGCCTGCATCACACAGAGAGCAGCTATCAGCTTCACCTTGCAAAGCTTCGGATCAGATCCGTGTATCTGAAGCAGATTTTTGAAGTCGGGGTTCCGGCGGGAATCCAGAGCACGGTAATCAATATTTCAAATGCGATGCTGCAGTCATCGGTCAATTCTTTTGGATCGATCGCAATGGCAGGATATACGGCATCGAATAATATTTTCGGATTCTTATATGTGTCGGTGAACTCCTTCACACAGGCCTGTATGAGCTTCACAAGCCAGAACTACGGAGTGAAGAAATTAAAACGTATGGACAGGGTTCTGATCGACTGTATGATCCTTTCAATTGTGGTAACTTTGATCCTCGGAAGCAGTGTGTACATATTCGGACCGGAACTTCTGCATATTTACAGTAATCAGGCAGATGTTATCAAATACGGTATGGAGATCTTTTCTTATACAACCGTTACCTATTTCCTGTGCGGTCTGATGGATCTGTTCCCGGGAGCACTGAGAGGAATGGGATATTCCACGGTACCGATGATTCTTTCTATCATCGGTACGGTCGGAGTCCGGATTATCTGGATCTATGGACTGTTCCCTTCACACAGATCACTGACTTTCTTGTTTCTGTCTTATCCGGTATCCTGGATTGCAACAATCATCATGCAGGTGATCTGCTTCTGGTTTGTAAGGAAGAAGATCCACAGGACGATGGCGGTTACGGCAGAGTGAGCTTTTTCGAACATATAAAGATATAAAACTCCCGGAGTCTTTGGGGCTCAGGGAGTTTTTTATATCAAAGGGTGCAAGACATATTTTGCAGATTATTCTAAAATAAATGTAAAAGGCTGTAACAAAAATGGAATTCATGCGTCTAATAGATAACAGAAGGGAGGTGACAGGTACTTGAAGCTTGAGTTGGAAGAGATTTATAAAACCTATTTTCAGGATGTGTATTATTTCGTTCTCGCAATGAGTAAGGATCCGCACATTGCAGAAGAGATCACACAGGAGACATTTTTCAAAGCACTAAAAGGAGTAAAGCATTTTCAGGGAAAATGCAGCATCAAATCCTGGCTGTGTCAGATTGCCAGGAATGAATACATTTCTTATACCAGAAAAAAACACCGTACAGATCAGGGACTGACAGAACAGGCATACAGTGACGGAAAAACGGATGGACCCGAACAACGTATGCTTCGGAAGGACGAAGCCATGATGGTTTATCAGACCCTTCATTATCTGGACGAACCTTATAAAGAGGTATTTACACTAAAGGTACTTGGCGAATTAAATTATAAAGAGATTGCACAGATATTTGGAAAACAGGAGACATGGGCGAGAGTTACCTATCACAGGGCCCGGGTGAAGATACAGGACATTCTGGAAAGGAGGAGTACATAATGGCAAAGATTCCATGTGAGATCATAAGAGACCTGCTGCCGTTATATCAGGATGATATATGCAGTGAAAAGAGCAGAAATGCAATAGAAGAACATATAAAAGAATGTGAATCGTGCAGAACATATCTGAAAAAAATGGAAGGTGAGATTCCGATAGAAACAGATAAAATAGAAGGCACAGACGAGGAGTGGAAAGGGTTCCGGGAGTTTTCTGAAAAAGTATCAAGAAAATTAAACAGAAGAATCGTTATGGCGTGCGGAGTTGTTTTCCTGATCTGTATAATGCTGACCGTGGCTCTATATTCGGATGCCTTTCAGTCTTATCATTTATCAAGGATTGCGGCAGAAGATATAAAGGTAGAAGAGGTGTATCAGTTAAAGAATGGCAGACTGTATGTACATGTAAAGAGCAAACGCAGAACCACAGGACTGTCTTATCCTCAGACAGATATAGACACAGATACAAATACGGTAGCAGGTAAAGATGCAGTTGGCGCTGTACGCGAACCAAAGAACTCTGTCACATATGGAATATCTATGAATTCGAGTATAAATCCATTTGCAAGAGTGATGTATATTACGTCCAAAGAGGTTGCATATGTCATTCCGTTTGAAGATGGACAGATTATCACAGATAACGGAACAAAGGCATCGGAATTTGACTATGTCGGAAGATCCGGTGAGAAAAAGATCCTGTGGCAGGAAAATGATGAAGTTGAAAAAGGCTCCGGCGAGGGTCGCAAAAATTTGTGAAGGAATCATTGGAGAAAGAAGAGGATGATCCGGCAGATGAAAATGCGGTGAAAGTATTATGGGTGAATCCGCAGATGCCGCTTCAGTGATATCTGATTCCATTTTCATAAGAATTAGTGAGAATTAGCGGCATTTAGAGGCGTTCAACCATAAGTGGAGTGCTTTTCTGGGAGAAATATGGCATAATAAAGCCGACAGGAGGTGACGCATATGGTTGAACCATTAGAACTTGGAAGGTTTATATCGACATGCAGGAAGGAAAAAAATCTGACGCAGAAGCAGCTGGGAGAAGAACTGGGCGTGACAGACAGAGCTGTGTCAAAATGGGAGAATGGAAAATCATTCCCGGACATCAGTCTGATCGAGCCACTGTGTCAGATACTGGATATCAGTGTCGGTGAATTCATGCTTGGAAAAAGGATTGAACCGGAACACTATCAGGAAGAGACAGAAAAAGCCTGGATTGCATCGCTGGATGAGCCGTTATTGTATAAAATTCAGATGATCATATATATATTAGGAATTGCAGCGGTTGCGGTATTGCAGGTTCCTCTTTTTTCACACGGACCTATGTGCGTGAATATTATATGCTGGGCTGTATGGGGTGCACTGTTCTTTGCTGCATATTACCTGGATAAGAAAATCCCGGAAAGGAAGCTGAGATATTCGAATCCCTGGATCGAAGGGGTGTTTTCAGTGATTTATTTCCTGTGTTATATGTTATGGTTCTTTTTACGTAAAGATGAATGGAGAACATTACCGATGGAGGAACAGATGTGGCTTTGGGTGATGATCGTTGGTGGATTGATTGTGGGGGGGTGTGTGAGAGTTTTTTCGGCAAGAAAAAAGAGGAGAAGTGCTGTTTAATGCGTTTAACATAATATAGCAAGAATTCTCCTTCCTCTGCAGGTGGGAGATGAATTGAAAAAAGAACACTTGTTCGACAATGCAATCCGTGGTATAATAGAGTCAGTCGAAAACATAAATTGTTAGAAAAAGGACTGATGTGCATGGAAAAAACAGATCATAATGCGCATTCAGTATATCTAATGTATTATCATCTGATCATGGTAGTGAAATATCGAAGAAAAGTCATTGACAATCCAATTTCAGAAAGAGCAAGAAAGAAGCCTTTTGGAGTCAGAGTTTCTGCCTACTGACAGCTGGAGGCGCTCCGGTAGAAGTAATCCGTCAATACATTGAAAGCCAGGGAGTGAAAAAGTATTGAACATAGCATATCGTTTCCGGATTTATCCAACAGAAGAACAGAAGATACTTCTAGGCAAAACATTTGGCTGTTGTCGTTTCCTGTACAATCAAATGCTTAATGATAAGATTCAGGAGTATGAAAAGACGAAGAAAATGTTAAAAAATACACCGGCCATGTATAAAAAGGAATATCCATTTTTGAAAGAAGTAGATTCGCTGGCGCTGGCAAATGTCCAGCTTCATCTGGAAAAGGCATATAAGAATTTTTTTCGGGAACCCAAGATTGGATTTCCAAGATACAAGTCAAAGCATCATTCCAGAAACAGCTATACAACGAATTTGGTCAATGGAAATATTTTGGTGGAAAGTAAGCGAATCCGACTTCCTAAGTTAAAATGGATTGCCATGAAAAAACACAGAGAGCCAGCAGAAGATTTTCGTTTGAAATCAGTGACAGTCAGTATGGAACCATCCGGAAAATACTTTGCAAGCCTGTTGTATGAAGGATACAGCTGTGAAAATCAAGCAGCTGAATCAGATTACAGTACTGCAAAGATACTTGGAATTGATTATGCAATGCAGGGAATGGCAGTGTTTTCAGAAAAGATTGAGACGGAAGAAGCAGGTTTTTTAGAAAAAATGAAAAAAGGTTGGCGAGGGAGCAACGAAAGTTGTCAAGATGCGTACGAGGAAGTCATAATTACGAATTGCAGAAAAAGAAAGTTGCCAGATGTCATGAAAAGATACGAAATCAGAGAAGAGATTATCTGCACAAACTTAGTCGAAAGATTGCAGATAATTATGATGCAGTTGCAGTGGAAGATATCGATATGAAAGCAATGGGGCAGTGTCTGACATTTCGGAAAAAGGATGTACAGGA
>ENA-OQDC01001402-OQDC01001402.1-human-gut-metagenome-genome-assembly--contig:-NODE-1402-length-12253-cov-3.501979_pt1 | contig 12253 bp, 10 predicted proteins | sample MGYA00242770_ERZ504601 | MGnify/ENA primary metagenome ERZ504601 (study PRJEB26092, sample SAMD00036305) | human gut metagenome | host: Homo sapiens | study: EMG produced TPA metagenomics assembly of...
AAATAAGGCTTCACCACTACGCAACTGCTGAGCTGCTTTCTTGTAATCAATTTCTAAGTTGTCCATAATATAAAAACTGTGTTAAACTACTTTTATTGTAGCTTGACACAGTTTAGTTTACACTCTCACTAAATATATAGAATTTACTTGAAAGAAAAAGATTATGAATGAGTTCTTAGAAGAAAACTTTTCGTATTTAGCAATGATGACCAGCATCATTTATTGCATGCTGGGATTTGTCCTTATATTCTTCAACACACCCCAAACCAGCATCTATGCGCCCTATCGAAAGTCAAAGAGATTACTGGCTACAGGCATGTTCATAATGAGTATAAATATGTGGATCTGGCTTGCCAGCTTCAACGGAGTGTGGACATACACATACGATTGGGAGGTGAGTTTAGATACCATCCAATTCTATCTCGTCGGCATCTGCTTCTCCTTTTCCTTCAGTAATCTGATAAACCATCAATACATTTCCAAGCGACGCTGCAAAATCACAGCAATCAAGTTTGGCGCAACATCTTGCTTTGCCCTTTTTGCTATGCTCGACGCATTACAAGAGTACAGATCCATACTGGAGAGCATCGCCCTGTTAGGCTTTGTGGAACTATGCCTCCAACATGTGTTCTATTTCCATAGAACCTATCTTCAGTACAAAATAGAACTGGCCAACTATTTCTCCAGCGACCAAAGCCATTTCCTGAAATGGCTGAACATCACTCATTGGCTGCTCTATATCCTTTTTGCCTTTGCAGTTATTTCCACCACATCAGGAGCAATCCTCAACTGGCTCTTGCAGTTTTATATTGTAGCAGTGAATCTCTATATCACCATCAACTTTATAAACCATGCCAGAGAATACGGAAACCTACAATTGGCTAGCGAGCGGGGCATCCATACAGATGAAACCAAGTGTCCAAGTGCTCTTGATACAAAAAAGGAAGAAAACGCCATAGCTGCCGGCAACAGCCATAAAAACAAAAGGAAAGAAGATTTCAGGAATATATTGCGCCCAAGATTGGCATTGTGGTTGAAAGGAAAGGCTTATACGCAAGAACAATTCACTATAGAAGAACTGGCAACCCGACTATACACCAACAAAACATATCTATCAACCTTTATCAAGGAAGAATATGGCATGAGTTTCAGTTCCTGGATTTCGAGCCTGCGAATAGAAGAAGCCAAGAGAATCATGGCAAATGATCCCCAACAAAAGCTCATTGACGTAGCTTACAATTCAGGATTCTCTTCACTGGCCTATTTTTCAAGTGTATTTGCCAAGTCAGAAGGCATCTCACCCTCTGCCTGGCTAAGAGGATTCTCTCGAAATTCAGAAGGTGAACAATGAAACCGCAAGAAAAACTGCCGATTGAAGACGCTGCGAGAACGAAAGCCCGCAGCTTCTGCAATCTGAGAAATGTTTAGCTTATTATCTGGAGAAGACAATAACTGAACGGCATAATTCAGACGATAACGATTGATAAACTGCAATAAGGTCATATCACCGAAAGTATATTTCCTGATGCAATTTGCCAAGGTAGTACGATTAGAACACAAAGCCTTTGCCAAATCATCTATACGAAAATCAGGATTGGTAAAAGGAGTTTTCTCCTTCATATATAATGTTGCCTTGACAAATAATTCCTGCTCCGTACTCAATGCCTCAAGTGCCTCATCGCCCAAATTCTTACCCTGTACTTCGGAAAAAGAGATGATCTGTACGAACGGCTTCAACCGAAGCCGAAGGATCTAAAAGATTCTGCAATTGCTGACGCAGAGACTTGATGATACGAACCTGTCTCTTCACAGTTAAGCGCAAGCTAATTATATAAAATATCAAAAGGGCTAGTAGGACCAATGCCACAACCGCCCTGGAAATGAACTCATAACTTTCGAACAACTGCATAATTTCGTTTTTTAAAATCTCTATTTTAGTATCTCCTTCAGCGGTTTCATCACGAAGTCACGCTCCTCCATCAACGGATGAGGAACCTTGAAATCAGGCTCATCGATTTTCAAATCATCAATGAGCAGGATGTCGATGTCGATGATACGGTCGAAATACTCTCCATCCACCGACTTCATCGTACGCCCCATCTCTCGCTCTATCTTCTGAGTGGCTTCCAATACCTGGCGAGGAGCCATCTCGGTCAGCACCAACACACAGGAATTGATGTAATGATTAGGCGACGAATAGCCCCAAGGCTCTGTTTCGTAAAGAGCAGACTGGCGCTTAACCACGCCAATCTGCTCTCCTATTTTATCTATTGCCTCACGAATATTGCGCTTTCTATTGCCCAAATTCGTTCCGAGACCTAAATATACTTTATACATACTTATTCACACTTTTGCGAAAACTGTGGATAACTCAGTCTAAGACCTGTATATCAACGACTTAATTATACACAAAAAGCGTTTGTTTCGCAATTAATCAGGAAGTATCAACAATGAATCGCCGTAACAACCGAACATATAACCATTCTTCACTGCCTTCTTATAGCACTCCATAACCATGTCGTAACCGCCAAAGGCAGCAGTATTCATCAGGAGTGTAGACTCAGGCTGATAGAAATTGGCTACCATAGAGTCTGCCAATCCGAAATCGTATGGAGGGAAGATAAACTTGTTGGTCCAGCCATCAAATGCCTTCATCATACCATCTGTACCCACAGCTGTCTCTGTAGCCTTGAGCACACTTGTTCCAATGGCACAGACATGATGACCCGACAACTTGGTGTTATTCACCAATTCACATGCATCCTTGGTGATAATCATCTGCTCTGAATCCATCTTGTGCTTGGTAAGATCCTCCACCTCAATCTCGTGGAAGTTGCCAAGTCCGCAATGCAAAGTAATGAAAGCCTTGTTAATGCCATCAATCTCCATACGCTTCATCAACTCTCTGGAGAAGTGGAGACCAGTAGCAGGAGCAGTTACAGCACCTTCCTTTTCAGCAAACACGCACTGGAAGTCGTCCATATCATCCTCTGTAGCGTGATGCACCTCACGGTTATCAATCACATAACGAGGCAATGGAGCCTCACCCAATGCAAAGAGAGACTTCTTGAAGACATCATGCTTACCTTCTTCATCATAGAGGAAACGAAGAGTACGACCACGGCTGGTGGTATTATCGATAACCTCAGCTACCATCTCGTTCACATCGTCAAAGAACAACTTGTTGCCAATACGAATCTTGCGGGCAGGCTCTACGAGTACATCCCAAAGACGCATCTCCGGATTCAATTCACGGAGCAGGAACACTTCAATCTTGGCATCAGTCTTCTCCTTGGTACCATAAAGGCGGGCTGGGAATACCTTCGTATCATTGAAGATGAAGGTATCACCCTCTTCGAAGTAGTTGACGATATCCTTGAACTGCAGGAATACTGGATTGCCATCAGCATCCACCATATCCTTGCCATTCTCGTCCTTCTTATACATATCGATGGTTTCAGACTTCTTGTGGAGCACCATGAGCCGAGACTCGTCACGACGGGTAATCTCGAAAGTACGTTCACCACTAGCAGTCTTGACCACACGCTTAGTCTTATGTGGATAAAGTGCCACCTGAGCAGCTGGCAACTTAAAGTTGAATTGTGATAGTTTCATGTGATATTATATCTCCTTTCTTAAGATGATTTACTATTAATGTCATTTTTCGAAATTCGAGCCTAGTTATTGGCAAGGCTGTCTTCTATCTCCTGTGCATCGAGCCATTCCTGGAAATGGTCAAAGTCGATGCAGTTCTCTACCGAGAAGCTTCCTACCTTGGTACGGCGGAGGGCTGTCAGGAAGGCACCGCTATCCAGGGCACGACCGATGTCGCGTGCCAGGGACCGGATGTAAGTACCCTTACCGCAAACCACTCGGATGCTTGCCGTCTTCTCCTCATCGTTGTAATCGGTGAGTTCGATTTCATCCACACGCACGGTCTTAGGCTTCAGCTGCACCTCCTCGCCTGCTCTGCGCAGGGCATAGGAACGGTCACCATTCACCTTCACGGCACTATAGGTAGGCGGAACCTGCTGAATCTCACCAACAAACTGCTTCAGCACTTCCTCTACCAGCTCACGGGTGATGTGCTCGGTTGGGAAAGTATGGTTTACACTGTGCTCCTTATCGTAGCTTGCCGTGGTAGCACCCAACTGAAGAGTAGCCGTATATTCCTTGGTATGTGTCTGCAATTGCTCAATCTGCTTGGTACATTTACCCGTGCAGAGCACCAACACACCCGTAGCAAGGGGATCGAGCGTACCGGCATGTCCTATCTTCACCTTGAAGCCGAGTTTCTTGCTGAGCAGATAGCGAACGTGCGCCAGTGCTCCAAAGCTCGACATGCGATAAGGCTTGTCGATGGCTATAATTTCTCCTTTTCTAAAATCCATATTCCTATTTTAGTCAACCATCTGCATATCTACACCGCAAAGGCCGCAGATGATGATGATGAGTCCGATAACAATACGATACCAGCCGAAAGCTGCGAAACCGTACTTGGTGACATAATTGATGAAAAACTTGATGGCGAGAATAGCAACGATGAATGCTACCACTGAACCTAAGAGTAAGGTAACCAGGTTGTTGCCCTGAGTGAGCAACGAACCGCCACCATGGCTAATCAGTTTATAAACCTCCAGGCAGGTGGCACCAAACATGGTAGGCACAGCCAGGAAGAATGAGAACTCGGCAGCCGCCTTGCGGGTGAGTCGCTGAGACATACCACCCACGATGGTTGACATAGAACGAGACACACCAGGAATCATCGCAATACACTGGATAAAACCGATGGTCAAGGCGCGCTTGTAAGTAAACTTAGTCTGCTCACTACCTTTATTGAATATCTTATCGCAGAAGAGCATGAAGACACCACCAATGACAAGCATCCAACCTACCAACTGCACATTGCCAAGGTTAGACTCAATAAAATCATTAAAGGCAAGACCCAACACCACCGCAGGCACAGTACCCACTACCAATCGTGCATAGAAATCGAACATTGCCTTCCAATAGGTCTTCTCGCCTGTTTTCACTGAATCCGGATAGAAAAATCTCTTCCAATACAAACAGATAACAGAGAGAATAGCACCAAACTGAATGATGACAGTAAAAGCGTTAACAAACTGATCCTGAATATCTACGCCCAACAAGTTTTCGGTGATAATCATGTGACCTGTACTTGACACAGGCAAGAACTCGGTCAATCCCTCTACAATAGCGATAATGATTGTCTGAATAAAATCCATCTAATAATATGTATATTAATTATAAATTATTAATTGTCTTTCGGCTTGCGTATTACAGCATAGATGATAGAGAGGAAACCAATCAATGTAACGGTTGGTGCCACAACGATACGACGAGTACTGAAGATATCAGTATCGAAAGTATGCTCATTAGAGCCAGCTCCGCTCATCAAGAGGAAACCGATAATGACAATTGCCATGCCAATTGCCAACAAGATGAAGTTCATCTTGTCAAATGCTAAATTCTTCTTATCCATTATTTTAATGTTTAATGTGTAATGTTCAATGTTTAATAAAGCAAGAGAATTCTTCACTCTTCGTTCTTCACTCTTCCCTTATATTTTATACAGGTCGCCTGCCTTCATCTTCAGGAACTTATTTACAGAGATGCTTGCGCACAAAGCCGTGATGATGATACCGAAGAGGAACACCGATCCGCCGGTAATAGCCAGTTCCTGCCAACCCAACACATTGAGCAACTCAGGCTCATGCAACGACCAGGCATAAAGACAGCCACCCAGGAATCCATCAGCCAGCAAAGCTGCCACCACGCCTATCACCATCGCTCTTTTCAGGAATGGCTTACGGATAAAGCCCCATGAAGCTCCTACCAGTTTCATCGTATGAATAGAGAATCGACGGGCATAAATACCTAAGCGTACCGTATTGTTGATAAGCGAGAAGGATATGAAAGTAAGCAAGACTGCCACAATCAACAAACCAATACTAATCTTAGCGAGCGTATTGTTGACCTGCTCTATCAAATCATGCTGATAACTGACCTCAGTTACACGCGGATAAGCCTTCAATTCCTTGGCAATCCATGTCAGGGAATCATTATTGGCATAATCTGCCTGAGTCGTAATTTCAATAGAAGGCTGGAATGGGTTTACACCGGCAAACTCACTAGGATTGGTACCCAATTCCTTGGTAGCTTCCTTCAACGCCTGTTCTTTCGTAATATAAGTCAAATCCTTTACGTAAGGACGGGCATTCAAGCGTTTACACATCTGCAAACCTTCCGGATTGGTCATATCCTGCTCCAGCATCACCTGTACCACCAGGTTCTCCTTCACATACGACGAGAGGTTCCGCCCCATGAGGACAGAGAAGATGACCAAACCCAACAATACAAGCACCATAGCGGTGCTGATGCATAACGTAACAACCTGCAATCCACGATGATTGCGAGGTTTATATTGTTTCTTTCTCATTATCAATTCTATTTATTTCTGACTGAAAAGAGCGTAATTACCCAAATTGTCTGCAAAGGTACATATAAACGAAGAGATAACAAAATAAAATTGCATTTATTTACATTTATTCGGAAAAATAAGAATAACAGAAACGAGAAAAAGGGCCGACCTCACGGCCAGCCCTTCCTATACAGAGTAAAATTCAAATAGGTATGACTTGAACTTTTACTTAATTTAATCTATTTGCTTTTATGGGACTTGCTAATCCCTAACAAATCTTACAACTTGGTGATGACACCCTTCTCTGAACTCTCCAGGAACTGGATGATGTTCTGAATCTCCGGTCCATCTGGCACCTGATCCTTGATCTGGTTAATGGCATCGAAGAGGGATGTCTGGCCATGGAATACCAATCGGTAGGCATTAGCAATATGCTTGCGAACCTTCTCGGTAAGCTCGGCTGCTTCCATGATGATGGTGTTAGGACCTGCATACTTCACAGGCTTTCCACCGGCAATGATATAAGGAGGAATATCCTTAGAGAAGGTAGTACCTGCCTGAATCATCGCCAGGTCGCCTACTCTAGTCTTGGCGTTCTCTACTACAGATGTTGAGTAGATGACACCGTTACCAATCACGCAGTCGCCCGCAATCTTGGTACCATAACCGAATACGCAACCGTTGCCGATTACAGTATCGTGAGAGATATGGGCACCTTCCATCAAGAAGTTGTTGTTGCCCAGAACGGTCTTGCCACCCTTGTGAGTACCACGGTTGATAACCACGTTCTCACGGATGGTATTGTTGTCGCCAATCACTACCTCACTCTCCTCACCGGTAAAGTTGAAATCCTGTGGGAGGGCAGCAATAACGGCTGCCTGGAACACCTTATTATTATTACCCATGCGAGTACCGTTCATGATGCTCGCAAAGGGATAGATGGTACAGTTGTCGCCGATGACCACATCGTCCTCGATATAGGCGAATGGATAGATCTTGCAGTTGTCTCCAATCTTAGCTTTTGGAGAAACCTCTGCCTTTGGACTTATTATACTAGCCATAATTATTAATTATCAATTATTAATTATTAATTATCAATTACTTAGCTCCTCCACCCAATGCATAGTAGAGGTTTACCACTGCCTGCATCTTGTAGAAGTCATCAGCTACCTTTGAGAGTTGTACGTTGAGCAGTGAAGACTGTGCCTGGATTACTTCCAGATAAGAACCGCCAGCCTCTGACATCAACTTACGTGTATCCTCCACATTCTTCTCGAGTACGGCGATGCGCTTAGCCTCCACCTTACCCTTCTCGTCAGAATAGTTGTAGAGCACGAGGGCATTGCTCACCTCGCTACCTGCCTTCAACACGGCATCCTGCCAAGTATTGTAAGCCTGCTCGTACTGTATCTTAGCCACCTTCAAGCCGGCAATGATTCTACCATTCTGGAAGATTGGCTGAACCAATGAACCAACAGCAGAAAGCAACCACTTGCCTGGATTCACGATGCCTGCACCAGCAGAATTGGTGAATGCACCTGTACCAGAAATGGTGATAGATGGATAGAACTTGCTGCGGGCAGTCTCAATGCCATAGAAGCACTGGGCCAGATTCATCTCGGCTGCGTGAACATCGGCACGGTTGTTGAGCAACTGGATGCCTACACCGGTAGAGAATGTTGTAGGAAGACTCTGATTCTCCAACTTGCCACGGGCAATAGAATGAGCCTGGTCACCGATGAGAAGACTCAGGGAGTTCTCTGTCTCACGAATCTGACGCATCAGGTCAGTCTTCTGAGTCAACACTGCATAGTAGTTGCTCTCGGCAGCCTGAACAGAAGTTCCGCGATAACCAATCTTGGTATCCTTCAGCACCTTCATAGTCTCCCAAGTATCCTTGGTCAATCCTTCCATATTGTTAACCAACTCCACCTGCTTGTCGAGCATCAACAGAGTATAATACATGTTGGCGATGTTGGCGATGAGGTTGGTCTTGACAGATACCTGATAATCCTGCAACTGGAGCAGCGCCATCTGGGCACTGCGCTTCTGAGATAGCAGATTGCCGAAGAGGTCTACCATCCAGCTGGCTGTAACAGGCATCGTGTAAGTCTTGGTGGCAGCCTGACCATCCCAGGAAGCGATGGTTCCCTGAGGAGTGAAAGACAAGGCAGGCAGGAATGCCAACTTAGCACACTTCAGCTGCTCTTCTGCTATCTTCACGTTCAAAGCCGCATTGAGGAGGTTGACATTGTTGCTCAATCCCTTCTCGATGAGCGACTGAAGCTGAGGGTCGGTAAAGACACTGCGCCAAGGGATATTGGCGAAGGTAGTAGTATCCTTTACAGCCAAAGTATCTGTATCAGAAGCTACATCGCGAACGATACCGCTGGTCTTCACATCCGGACGCTCATATTTTCCGTAGAGAGTCTTGCAGCTGCTCAGGGAGAGCGCTGCGAGACCCAATATGATGATATTTAAATTCTTTTTCATTGTTTCCTTTGAAGTTACATTGCGTTATTACTTCTTCTCGATACCCTTCTTGTGGTGAGCTGCGTTGGCATACTGCTCCAACTCGGCAGCTACCTCCTCGTTCAACTCATCCTCGAACTTCATTGGGGTCAACTTCTCCTGCAACCACTGGAAGACTGCGAAGAGAGCAGGAACCACGAAGATCTGGCAGATTGTACCGAGCAACATACCACCTACGGCGGCAGCACCCAAGGTCTGGTTACCATTCTTACCTACACCTGATGCGAACATCAGAGGCAACAGACCGATAACCATCGCCAGAGAGGTCATCAGGATAGGACGGAGACGGGCACCGGCACCCAGGATAGCTGAGTACTTGATAGCCATACCCGTACGACGACGCTCGAGGGCAAACTGTACAATCAAGATGGCGTTCTTAGCCAACAGACCAATCAACATAATCAACGAAATCTGCATGTAGATATCGTTAGAGTGACCGAAGAGGTTGGTGAAGATGAACGCACCTGCCAAACCGAATGGGATAGACAGCACTACAGACAATGGCAAGATGTAACTCTCGTACTGGGCACTCAAGATCAGGTAAACGAATACGATACAGAGTGCAAAGATCAAACCTGTAGAGTTGCTGGACTCAGCCTCAGAACGGGTCAAGCCAGAGTACTCATAGCCGTAACCCTCTGGCAATGTCTCCTTGGCAACCTCAGCAATCGCCTTCATACCGTCACCGGTAGAGTAACCGCTGTTAGGAGTTACAGATACATCCATAGAGGTAAACAGGTTGAATCGGGTGATGTTAGCAGGACCATAAATCTTCTTCAAGTTCACGAACTCGCTTACAGGAGACATGGTGCCATCAGCACAACGCACATAAATCCTGCTCAGATCGTCTGGATGCATACGACTCTCAGGACCAGCCTGAATCATCACACGGTAGAGCTTACCATAAGCATTGAAGTTAGATGCGTAGAGACCACCGAGATAACCCTGCATCACAGCCAATACAGAAGATGGAGAGATACCTGCCTGCTTGGTCTTGGCAACATCTACATCCACCATATACTGAGGATAGTTAGGGTCATACTGAGTCTGAGCGGTCTGAATCTCAGGGCGCTTGTTCAACTCAGCCAGGAACTTCTTCACATTATCAAAGAACTTATTCAAGTCACCACCGGTCTTATCCTGCATAGTCATGGTAATACCATTCTGCATAGAGAAACCGGAAATCATAGGTGGAGCAAAGGCAAGCACCTGTGCATCCTTGATTGTAGCAGTCTGCTTGTAGATCATACCCAATACAGAGGTATACTCCATAGGGTTGACAAACAGCGCCTCGATACCGCCACCGGTACAAGCCTCCTTGATACGGTGGAAGAATCCACCCGGACGCTCCTCGAATGGCTTCAGCTTCACGATGATGGTACCCTGGTTAGAACCGGCACCACCGATAAAGCTATAACCCATGATGGCGTTACGGGTTGCGATGGCTGGGTTGCTAGCCAGCATCTTATCTACCTGCTTAACCACCTCTGCTGTACGTTCCTGAGAAGTACCAGGAGCTGTAGAGATACAAGCGAAGATAGTACCGGTATCCTCATCAGGCACCAGACCCGTCTTGGTTGTACCCATCAGGGCAACCAGACCTACGATGCTGACAGCCACGAGGCTACCAGCGATGATGCCATGATTGATAACCCACTTGACACCACCTTTATATTTATTGGTAATCTTATCAAACTGATAGTTGAATCCAGCGTGGAATCGGTCGATGAAAGACATCTTCTTCTCGTGACCCTCCTCGTGTGGCTTCAGCAACACGGCACAGAGTGCAGGAGACAAAGTCAACGCATTGATAGCCGAAATAACGATAGATACCGCCATGGTTACACCGAACTCACGGTAGAAGTAACCGGAAGTACCACCGATGAACGATACAGGAACGAACACGGCAGACATCACCAATGTAATAGAGATGATGGCGCTGGAAATTTCGTTCATCGCATCGATAGCTGCAGTAAGGGCACTCTTGTAACCCTGGTCGAGCTTGGCGTGAACCGCCTCGACCACCACAATGGCATCATCGACCACAATCGCAATAGCCAGCAGCAGGGCTGACAGCGTAAGCAGGTTGATGGAGAATCCGAAGATCCAGAGGAAGAGGAAGGTACCGACCAAAGCCACAGGCACGGCAATCATAGGAATCAGCGTAGAACGGAAGTCCTGCAAGAAGATATACACTACGATAAACACCAGTACCAGGGTGATGATCAAGGTGAAGATAACTTCCTCGATAGATGCGAACAAGAACTCAGTAACATCCATCAGGATAACATTCTTCAACCCAGGAGGATAACTCTTCTCCAGTTCATCAAGCGATTTCTTTACGTCGCTGGCAATCTGGGTAGCGTTGGAACCGGCAATCTGCTGAACCATACCCAGCACGGCAGGCTGACCATCATTGAGCAGGTTTACGTTATACTGCAAACCACCCAACTCAACCTTGGCAATTTCGCCCAAACGGAGCGTCTGACCGGAAGTATTGCTCTTGATAAGGATGTTCTCATACTCCATTGGAGTCTTCAAACGACCCTTGTAGCGCAAGGTATATTCATACTGCATATCAGAGCTTTCACCAAAGCTACCAGGGGCAGCCTCGATATTCTGCTCTGCCAAAGCCTGAGAAACATCAGAAGGAACCAGTCCGAACTCCTTCATCTTCTCTGGCTTCAACCAGATACGCATAGAGTAGTTACGGGTAGGAAGGGCTCTGCACATCACCCCACACCATTGATACGCTTCAACTGAGGAATGACGTTGATCAGGGGCGTAGTTGGTAACAAACTGGTCGTCATAACGGCCATCGTCTGTAGTCAGAGCGAACATGATGACGTTAGAACTCTGACGCTTGGTTACAGTGACACCCACCCTGGTAACCTCGGCAGGCAGCAGAGACTGCGCCTGAGATACACGGTTCTGTACGTTGACCGCAGCCATATCTGGGTCGGAACCCTGCTTGAAGTAAACGGTGATCTGAGCATCACCAGAGTTAGACGCGGAAGAGGTCATATAAGTCATGTTCTCCACACCGTTGATACTCTCCTCCAGCGGAGCAACGACTGAGTTCAACACCGTCTGGGCATCTGCACCCGTATAGTCAGCATTTACCGTGATGGTAGGCGGCGCGATATTCGGATACTGCTCGATAGGCAGCGATACCAAGCCGATAATACCCAGCAAGACGAAGAAGATGGAAACCACCGTCGAAAGTACCGGGCGTTTTATAAAGTTTGTAAATGACATAATTTACTATTTTTCTTTATA
>ENA-OQDC01001407-OQDC01001407.1-human-gut-metagenome-genome-assembly--contig:-NODE-1407-length-12226-cov-2.095958_pt1 | contig 12226 bp, 13 predicted proteins | sample MGYA00242770_ERZ504601 | MGnify/ENA primary metagenome ERZ504601 (study PRJEB26092, sample SAMD00036305) | human gut metagenome | host: Homo sapiens | study: EMG produced TPA metagenomics assembly of...
CAACAGCAAGCTCGACAACCTCAGCCTCGACCGTTTCATGTTGCAACTAATTTGTCAGAGAAGCTGAAAGGTATCAGTGGTCTTGACTTCAATAACATTATCGACCCATCAACAGGTAAGACAATCGAGGTTGCTACAGTAGTAGCTGTACCTGGTGTAAAGATTGTTGCTAATGGCACAGATCTCGACATCATCCAGATTTCTGACGGCAAGAAGCTTAACACCATCAAGAACGCTTATATCGTAAGCTGGGAAAAAGCTAGCCAGGACATCTCAATTGAAGTTAACGGTGAGGCTGGCAGCACACATTTGGATACATACATCTATCAGATCAAGGTGAAGGATGATACCATGGAAGGATCTTATCGCAGACCTCAACAAAAACTTGTCAACAACATTGGGTCCTGTGAAGACAGCTCTCGATTGGGCTAACACATTAGCAGGTAAGTATGACCAGAATGTTGCTACGGTAAACAACTTGATCAAGAAGGTAGAGGGTGTTATCAAGAACGTCAACAAGTACTTGCAGCCAGCCATCATGTTCAAGGCTGATAATGGTTCATGGAACTTCGTCAGCACAGGTAGTCACTTCGCAACAAGTTTCGTAGGTGTTGGTGCAACTCCATTGGTTGCTACTTCTTACACTGCTGAACTTTTGGCTCCTGCTTACAAGAAGCAGTTGTACGTTAAGGAGGCTGGTGCTGAGATTCTGGTAAACGGTAAGGCAACAAAGTCTGCTTTCAACGGTCAGATCCAGAAGGTAGTATTCAATGCTTCTAAGGCAGGTAACTATACCATCGTTTACAAGGCTATCGATTACTCTGGTAAGGTAGTAGAGAAGAACTTCTACGTTACAGTTAAGTAATAAAACATTCGATAATAGGCAATTAAATTAATAAGAAAAGATTATGAAAATCAAGAATATATTACTGTCAGGTGTAGTAGCTATGGGTTGCATCAGTGCATCAGCCCAGGAAGCTGATAAGACTGTAAATGTCTTCAATCCACACTGGTATGTACAGGCACAGGTTGGTGGTCAGTACACTTTGGGTGAGATTTCTTTCGATAAATTGTTGTCACCAAATGCTCAGCTTGGTTTAGGTTACAACTTCAACAAGGTTGTAGGTGCCCGTCTTTCTCTCAACACATGGCAGAGCAAGGCTGGTCAGAAGGTTCAGAACACTACCTACAAGTGGAAGTGGAACTATGTAGCTCCTATGGTTGACGCTACATTCAACCTTTCTAACCTCTTCTGTGGTTTCGACCCTAACCGCGTAGTAGATTTCGGTGTATTCGGAGGTATCGGTGCCAACATCGCTTGGGGTAACGACGAGGCAGCAGACGCTCAGAAGGCTATCCTTGCTAACAAGACTGTCAGCAACGCTACATCAGTTGGCGTACATGCTCCATTGGAGTATCTCTGGGATGGTTCAAAAGCTCATTTCGCTGCACGTTTGGGTGCTAACGTAGATTTCCGCGTAAGCGAAAAAGTAAAGATTGGTGTTGAACTTTCAGCCAACACATTGAGCGACCGTTTCAACTCAAAGAAGGCTGGTAACCCAGACTGGTATTTCAACGCATTGGTAGGTGCTAAGATTGCTCTCGGCAAGACCTATACTACTAAGGTAGTTCCTGCTCCAAAGCCAGTAGAGAAGATTATCGAGCGCATCATCGAGAAGCCAGTTGTTGCTCCTGTTAAGGAAGAGGTTAAGGAGGTTGCAGAAGAGAACTTCCGTCGTGATATTTTCTTCACAATCGGCAACTCTACCATCGCAAAGTCTCAGAGAAACAAGATTTCTGAGATTGTTACTTACATGCAGGAGAACCCAGACGCAAAGATTACTTTGACAGGTTATGCAGACAAGGGAACAGGTAGCGCAGCAATCAACGATAAGATTGCTGCTCGCCGTGCTCAGACTGTTTACAACACACTTGCAGCTAAGGGTGTTGCTAAGAACCGCATGATCAAGAAGTCTATGGGTTCACGCGTTCAGCCATTCGAAAAGAATGCCATGAACCGTGTAACAATCTGTATTGCTAAGTAATTAGCCATCAGATAATCATTAATAAGCAATAATTATAACCGGTCTTCATACTTATCATGTAAGCAATGGAGATCGGTTATTTTCTAATTTCAAGAAAGCTAACAAGAATGAAAAAGAGAATATACATGTTTCTGCTTGCCAGTTCTGTAATGTTCAGCACCCAAGCTCAGATTACAGGTAGCGGTTTCTACAGAATAAAAAATGCAAGTTCAGCCAGATGGATGTCACTGAGTGATAATGATAGTAAAGGTATCGATTACCAAAGTACCAGCGCTGACTGCAGCGCTTTGCTTACCAACGCTCTTTGGGATGAGATTTCCTGCGACCCGGGAAGTATCTTCTATCTGGATCCTAAAGGAGGTGAAAGCTACAACATCGGAGCGCAAGGTACAAGCATCAAAGAATTGATAAACTACTACATCTATATCACCCCAAGAGGTAATTATTACACAGCCTGGCAAGAACTCAAGGGGCAAAAAGCATTGTTGGCTGATAAAGAAAGTTCTAAAGACAAAAGTTGGGTAGTTACCAATGGTAAAACAGAGTAACTGGATTGTTACTCCGATCAACAACAGTGACAACTATCTGGGAGTAAAACCAACCGTAACTGTAGGCAACAAGCATTACGCAGCCCTCTTTACCGGTTTCGCCTACACCCTAAGTCAGGGAATGAAGGCTTATTACATCACAAAGTTTGATGAAGGTAAGGGCAATGCAGCCTATCAAGAGTTAACAGGAACTATTCCAGCCGAGACTCCTGTAATCATCGAATGCACCTCTACCGATATCAGCAAGAATCAAATCACTCCTGTTGTCAGCTCGACTGCAACTCCTAAAGACAACAAGCTGAAAGGAGTATACTTCTGCGTAGGCAACCCATGGAGTGGCAAATTTAACTCTGTCAAGTTTGACGCAACAAAAATGCGCACCCTGAATATCAATTCAGAAGGCAAGTTGTCGTTAACAGCAGCTACCAATAAACTCCCTACCGTCATGCGGAAAGAAGAAGATGCCAATGGAGATAATCTCACCACATTGGCAATTCCAGCCAACAGCTGGTATCTTCCTGTATCAAACAGTGCCCCTAAGGAGTTTAACCTGCTGACTGAAGCAGAATATGCTACTGGAATCACTACCATCAGCACCACTCCTGGCAAGACGACATACACCGTTTATTCGTTGACAGGAGTACTAGTAAAGAAGAATGCAGAGTCCATCGATGACCTTCCAAAAGGAATATATATCGTCAATGGCAAGAAAATAGCCCTTTAAGAAATCAAAAAAGCCCCAAAATACTTGCCAACTTTGGGGCTTTTTGCATAACGTTTGTCACCCTTCATTTAAATCGTAAATTACAATAAATTTATGAAGAAATATTCGATAGCTTTGGCAGTTAGGATTGCTGCCATTCTCTCACGACAATGGCGCAGACGCAGAGAACCTTGGCAAGGAGCAAACTGCAGAGAAATGGATCAAGAACATAGACGCCTCCATCACTACAGGTACAACAGGTATAGGTTTCGACGTGGCTGTACCTGTGAATGATATGGTCACCCTGCGTACCGGTTATTCCTGGATGCCCCGCACACATGTCACCATGAACTTTGGCGTACAAGTGGGTGATGAAAAGTTATCTCAGGAAGAAGAAACCGCAAAGTTCAACAACCTGGCGAATATGCTGGAAGAATATACAGGAACCAGAGTTGACAGCGATATCGACATGGCAGGAACACCCACCATGAACAACTTCAAACTGTTGGTGGACGTTCATCCTTTCCAAGACAGGAACTGGCACATTACAGCAGGTTTCTATTGGGGACCATCTAAAATAGCCAAGGCAGAGAATGCCATCTATGATGGTACCTCGCTAGTAGCAGTAAGCATGTACAACAACCTCTATGAGCGCGTGAAGTCATCCTACGAGAATTTCATTCCTTACATGAACATTGGTGACCAGTATCTCTATGCAGGTAAGGAATTGTACGACAAGTTTATGAGCTACGGAAGAATGGGTGTTCGCTTGGGAAATCGTACAGACGGCTCGATCTTCCGCCTGGAGCCAGATGCCAACAACAATGTTTCAGCTACCATCCGTGTAAACAGTTTCAAGCCCTATCTTGGCTTTGGTTACGGTGGACGACTCTTCAGGGACAATGACATCTACCACATCTCTTTTGATGCCGGTATTTTATTCTGGGGAGGCACACCAAAAATCACAACCAATGATATCCACAAGGTCACTTTCTCACCTAATGAGGACTATACGGAAGCTATCAAGAACGAAACGATTGAACCAGGAGTCAACCTTGCAAAGGATGTATACAATATTCCGGGCAAGGTAGGCGACTACGTGAAGTTCTTCAAAGGATTCAAGGTTTATCCTGTATTAGAATTGAGATTAAGCCGCAGAATCAGTTTTTAAAATAAAGAATCATATCAATAAAAGCATAAAAACGCTAGAGTTTCACAATCGTAAACTCTAGCGTTTTTTATTGTATGATATGAAAAATAATCTTAATATTCTTTTACTTCTGCTCTTTCAATTTCTTATCCCATTTCAGCAGATTCAGATATTCCTTCTTGGTAAATTCGCATAAAACTGCCATGCTGAGGAGCCGTAACTCCCTTGATATCCACAGGGTCAGAGAAATTGCGGAGATACTTATCAGCCTTACAGATGCGATAGTGCTTAGGGTTGTCGCTATACTGGATATAAGCCACTCGCCAGGTATCATCACCCATCAACTGGAAGGCAGAGCTGCCCTCGCAATTCTTGCGGCCCTCGAAGCTGACATAATCATTCTCTACAGGCTCACCCCAACCATGATTCAAATACTTGCTTGTAGCGGTATAAATACCCGGCTTTCCTCCCTCTTTCTTGATAAGCATGTGGAAGAGACCATCGCTCTTGAGATAGTTGATATCAGCATCGATGGTAGCATATCCCCAGTCGAAGAGCAACTTTGGAGTGGTAATCTTGGTGAAAGTCTTATCAGCATAGCTGTAGTACATGCGGTCGTACTTTTCCTCTGCACGGTTGAGCATAGAATAGTAAATCATGTATCCACCCTTCTCACCATTTTCCCAGCGATAATCAGAATCCCAAAAAATCTGAGGTGCCCAGACACGGTTGATAGTACTCCAGTCTTTATAAGGAGACTGAGCAGTGGCAGCATCGCAGAAGTTCTGCATACCCTTACGATAATCGAAGGTAACGCTGGTCCAATGAATCAGGTCCTTACTCTTCAGGAGGTCAATGCCATAATTGTCCCATTTGTGGCTCTTACGAACGCACATATCAGTAGTAACCATAATATAGCCTTTGCCGTCATGGGTACGGGTGATGTAAGCATCGCGGGTACCGCCTTCGATACGGGCATGCTCCTCTGGGTCGAAGATAGGTTTACCCTCGTTGATATCCTGATAGTTGTAGCCATCACGAGAAACAGCATAGGCTGTCCATTCACCCTTATCACTCATGTGACAGTAGAGATAGCCATAATCTCCCTTTACAAGATTCTGTGCGGTCATTGGCATGAAGGCAGCCAACGCCAAGAGAACGGTTGATAATTTCTTCTTCATTTCTTGATCTTCTTAGTTTAATTATTATTAGTCGAATTATTGGGTGCAAAATTACACTTTTTATTTGAGACTACCAAATCAAGAAGGCTACAGAGCTATAGTTTTATCGGAAAATACTCCTTTTTGAACGATTTATGCTCGGGGGGACAGGCGATGGAATCTCCTGGAACGGGGGCGAAAGGGGGGAAAGGAGGACGAGGAAAGGAGGACGAAGAAAGGGAAACGAGGAAAAGGGAGGACGAGAAAAAGGGAGGCAAACCTCATCACAAGGTCCGTCTCCCCTACTTATAGTTATAAATAACCGATTTATTTGATTCATCTCAATGCAAGTACTTACGATGATCATTGCAAATACTTGCGTTTGGCATGCAAGTACTTGCGTTTGCCAATGAGCTTACTTCGTGAATATCCGGAAATTACTTGTTTAAGAACTTGTCAACCTGGGCAGCAATCTTTCTGCCGCTTGCCATGGCACGTACTACCAAAGAGGCACCGCTGGCTGCATCACCTGCCACGAAGACATTCTCAGCAAACTCTGGCTGCTGAGGTTTCAGGAAGCCCATTGCCAGGAATACAGCCTCTGCCTTGATAATCTCCGGCTCACCAGCCTCTACCATCAACGGACGACCACCCTCTGGGTTTGGCTTCCAGTCGATAGGCTGAACCTTCACACCTGTCAGCTTTCCGTTCTTTCCCAGGAACTCCAGAGAGTTGATGTTCCAGCGACGGGTACAACCTTCCTCATGACTGGAGGTGGTCTTCAGGGTGCGAGGCCAGTTTGGCCAAGGATTCTTAGGATCCTCAGGACCCTCTACCGGCTTAGGCATAATCTCGATCTGGGTTACACTCTTGCAACCCTGGCGATGAGCGGTACCGATACAGTCGGAACCCGTATCACCACCACCGATTACCAATACATCCTTGCCCTTGCAGTTAACCAGCTCATCCTTAGAGAACTCCATACCAGCAAGGATACGGTTCTGTTGAGAAAGCAGTTCGAGGGCGAAATAAACACCCTTCAGCTCTCGTCCAGGAATCTTCAGGTCGCGGGCTGTCGGCGTACCGGTAGATACCACATAGGCATCGAAGCCTTCTGGCAACTTGGTAACATCAATCTGCTGGTTATACTTGAATTCAATTCCCTCCTCTTCGAGAAGACGGAGACGGCGGTCGATGATGCTTTTGTTGAGCTTGAAGTTAGGAATACCATAACGCAACAAGCCACCTGCGTTTTCACGTGCCTCAAATACAGTTACCTTATATCCCTTATGGTTCAACTGGTTGGCAGCTACCAGTCCCGCAGGACCGGCACCGATGACAGCCACCGTCTTGCCATTACGCTCAGGAATCTCAACATGCACATAATCCTCAGAGAAGGCGTGCTCCACGATGGCGCACTCATCCTCACGGTTAGTGGTTGGCTCATGATCCATGAGATTCAGGATACAAGCCTTCTCACAGAGTGCAGGACAGATGCGTCCTGTGAACTCTGGGAAGTCGTTGGTGGAATTGAGGAGACGGTAAGCCAACTCCCAGTCGCCCTTGTAGAGGGCATCGTTCCACTCCGGTGCCTTGTTGCCCAGCGGACAAGCCCAGTGGCAGAAAGGCACGCCACAATCCATGCAACGGGAAGCCTGCTGTCGGCGGTCGTTGCTATTCAATGTCTGTTCTACCTCGCTGAAGTCGAGGATTCTATCGTGAATTGGTCTATAACCTGCTTCCTTGCGAGGTATAGTCAAAAATGCTTTTGGATTTCCCATATATCTAGTTTTTACTGTTCAACAATTAATCAATAATCACGACATCTTGCTTGCTGCTTGTTGCTATTTACTTAAACCTTATGTTACCTTTATTATTAATTTATTTGTTACTCGCATTTTACCGGACTTAAGGCAAAGGAAAGGGGATAAGGTTCTTTTTACCTTTTTACCCTTTTACCTTTTTACCTTTTATTAATAGTCTCGCTGCATATCCGCAATCTTCTGCTGCAACTTCTTTACCTGTTCCTCCTGGAGAACTCGCTTGTACTCGATTGGCACTACCTGGATGAAATCCTCTACGTAGTGGTTCCAGTCATCGAGCATGTTCGGGCGAGCTTACTGCCGGTGTAGAGATAATGCTGACGGATCAGCTCGTGCAACTCCTTGCGATAGGTGCTATCCTCCACGAGGTTGATCTCCACCATATCCATGTTACAGAAGTAATCGAAGTTGTGGTTCTTATCCCATACGTAGGCAACACCACCACTCATACCAGCGGCGAAGTTACGGCCGGTTTCACCGAGAACTACTACTCTACCGCCCGTCATATACTCGCAGCAGTGGTCACCAGCACCCTCAATCACGGCGATGGCACCGGAGTTACGAACACCAAAGCGCTCGCCTACCTTACCATTGATATACAACTCACCACTTGTGGCACCATACAGACCGGTGTTACCGGCGATGATATTATCCTCGGCAGAGAAGTTGCTGCGGATAGGAGGAAGGATGGAAATACGACCTCCTGAAAGTCCCTTGGCAAAATAGTCATTGGTCTCACCCTCGAGTTTGAAATCCACTCCCTTGACCAGGAAGGCACCGAAGCTCTGACCTGCAGAAACCCTTGAACTTCACGTTTACGGTCTTGTCAGGAAGACCAGCCTCACCATATTTCTCGGCAATCATACCGCTCAGCATCGCACCGGCAGCACGGTCAGTATTCTTGATGGCGAAAGTCGAGGTTCACTTCTTCCTGGTTCTCGATGGCACGCTGTGCACCACGGATAATCTGCTGGTCGAGTACATTGTCGAGGTCATGAATCTGCTCAGTAGTAATGATAGAGTGAGCAAATGACCTGTCTCACGATGCAGCAAGCGAGAGAAATCGAGCAAGTCTGCCTTCTCCTCGATGCTCTTGGCCACCTCTGGCTCTACGGCATCAGCACCCTCGGTAGGAACAATCTCCTCATCCTTCTTGCGGACGATGAGCTCGGTATGACCGATGATATCGTTCAATGAGGTATAACCCATCTCAGCTAGATACTCACGAACCTCCTCGGCGAGGAAGCGGAAGTAGTTGATAAGGTACTTGTAGCTGCCACGGAAGTGCGCACGGAGCTTAGGATCCTGCTGTAGCAACACCCATAGGACAGGTATTCAGATTACACTTACGCATCATGACACAACCCAAAACGATGAGGGCTGCCGTACCGAAACTGAATTCCTCAGCACCGAGCAAAGCCATCAGGATGATGTCACGACCGCTCTTCAACTGACCATCTACCTGCAGACGAACCTGACCACGAAGACCATTCTTCACAAGAGTCTGCTGGGTTTCAGAAAGTCCAATTTCAGGAGAGATACCTGCGAAACGCATACTAGATGCAGGGCTGGCACCTGTACCACCCTCAGCACCAGAGATAACGATGAGGTCAGCCTTCGCCTTAGCCACACCGGCAGCGATGGTACCCACACCACTCTCAGCTACCAACTTCACGGAGATAGCCGCCTTAGGGTTCACATTCTTGAGGTCGAAGATGAGCTGAGCCAAATCCTCGATACTGTAGATATCGTGATGAGGTGGAGGAGAAATCAGGCTGATGCCAGGGATAGAGTGACGGGTCTTGGCGATGACCTCGTTGACCTTGAAGCCAGGCAACTGACCACCCTCACCCGGTTTAGCACCCTGTGCCACCTTGATCTGGATTTCCTCTGCATTTACCAAATATTCTGTTGTCACACCAAATCGACCGGAAGCCACCTGCTTGGTCTTGCTGGAGAGGCTGATGCCATCCTGTGTAGAATGGAATCGCTCGTTATCCTCACCACCTTCACCGGTATTGCTTCGAGCGCCCAGGGCGTTCATGGCGAGTGCCATTGCCTCGTGAGCCTCCTTAGAGAGGGCACCGAAACTCATCGCACCGGTAACGAAGTGCTCACGATTTCCTCTACTGGCTCCACCTTATCTATAGAGATAGGATTCTTGCGGAAGCTGAAGAAGTCGCGGATGAAGATAGGCTCCTGCTTATCGTCAACGAGATGTGTATATTTCTTGAAGAGATCGTAATCGCCCTTGCGTGTTGCGAGCTGCAGGGTGGCGATGGTCTCTGGGTTCCAAGCGTGCTTGATACCGTCCTTGCGATAGTGGAACTGTCCCATACTTGGCAGGAAGTCGAGCTTCTTGGTCTTGAATGCCTTGTCGTGCAGGCGGATGGCATCACGGGCGATGGTCTCGAGTCCGATACCGCCGATGGTGCTCACTTCTGTTCCGAAGTAGCTCTTCAGCAGACTCTCGCTCAAGCCGATGCTCTCGAAGATTTTGGCACCACGATAGCTTCGGATGGTAGAGATACCCATCTTAGCCATAATCTTGAACAAGCCCTTCTTCACAGCCTTGATGTAGTTCTGCTCGGCTGTATGGTAATCCTCCTGAATCTTTCCCTTCTTTACCAGGTCGTCGAGGATGGCGTATGTCAGGTATGGACAGAGGGCTGATGCACCGTAACCCAACAACAGGGCTGCATGCATTACCTCACGAATCTCACCGCTCTCAACGATGAGGGCAGTCTGCACACGCTTGCCGGCATCAATCAGATAATGATGTACGGCACTCACGGCGAGCAGAGATGGAATGGCGGCATGGGTCTCATCCACGCCACGGTCGCTCAAGATGATGTAGTTGTAACCATCATCCACGCTCTGGGCAGCCTGCTTGCAGAGCTCATCCAGAGCCTCATGCAGTCCTTCTTCGCCCTTGGCGGTTTCGAAGAGCATGTGGAGTTTTACCGTATTGAATCCCTTGTAGCGGATATTCTGAAGGATATCCAGCTGGGTATTGGTCAAGATAGGATGTGGCAGACGAACCATCTTGCAGTTGCTCTCGTCTGGGTTCAGAATGCCGGAACCTACTCTACCGATATACTCGGTAAGACTCATCACGAGGTTCTCACGGATAGAGTCGATAGCAGGGTTGGTAACCTGAGCAAACTGCTGACGGAAGTAGTTGAAGAAAATCTGTGGCTGGTCTGAAAGCACGGCAAGCGGAGTATCATTACCCATGGATGCAGTAGGCTCCTGACCCTTAGTAGCCATCGGGATGATGGTACCATCGATGTCTTCCTCGCCAAAGCCAAACTCCAATTCCTTGCGAGTAAGGTTTTCCACACCATTTTCCACCTTACGTCCGCTGCGCAGCTTTTCCAGTTCAATACGGTTGGTATTCAGCCACTGGCGGTAAGGATGCTGCTCAGCCAGGCGCTCCTTGATTTCGCCATCATAGTAAATCTTGCCTTCCTGGGTATCAATCAGGAGAATCTTACCAGGCTGCAGACGGCCCTTCTCGGCAATCTCGGTTGGGTCGAAATCCATCACGCCCACCTCAGAAGCCACAACCATCATATCGTTCTTGGTGATGGTGTAGCGTGCAGGGCGCAGACCATTTCTATCGAGCATACCACCGGCATAACGGCCATCGCTGAAGAGCAGGGCGGCAGGACCATCCCATGGCTCCATCAGGATAGAGTGGTACTCATAGAATGCCTTCAGATCCTCAGAGATAGGGTTCTTGTCGTTGAAACTCTCTGGCACCATCACAGCCATGGCATGAGGCAATGACAGACCGCTCATTACGAAGAACTCGAATACATTGTCGAGACTTGCCGAATCACTCATATCAGGCTGAACGATAGGAGAAATCTCACGGATATCGCCCACAGCCTCACTGCCCACACACTCTCACGAGCCTTCATCCAGGCACGGTTACCACGGATGGTGTTGATCTCACCATTGTGTGCAAGGAGACGGAATGGCTGAGCCAGACTCCATGTTGGGAAGGTGTTGGTAGAGAAGCGGGAGTGAACCAATGCCAAACCGCTTGTAAAATAATTATTGGTCAAATCAGGATAGTACTGACGCAGCTGGAGGCTGCTCAACATACCCTTATATACGATGTTCGAATTAGACAACGAACAGATATAGAAATCAGGATCGCTGATTCGTTTCTCGATACGCTTACGGATGAGATAGAGGGTGCGCTCGAAGACAGGCACCTTATCATCGGTAACACCCGTGATGAACACCTGTTTGATGGCAGGTTCGTTGCTCAATGCAGCCTCACCCAGACAGTCTGGGTTGGTAGGCACATTGCGCAGGTGCATCAGCTGCAATCCCTCGCGCTCAATTTCCTCAATCATGATAGAGAGGATATCCTGCTGTTTCTTCTCATCCTTAGGCAAGAAGACGAGACCCGTTCCGTATTTTCCCTTCTCAGGCACAGGGATACCCTGAAGAAGAATAAACTCATCGTGGAATCTGGAGCATGATACCGGCACCGTCACCCGTCTTGTTATCGGCACCCTCGGCACCACGATGGCGCATGTTTTCGAGTACCTTCAAGGCATTATCGACCAGCTCATGACTCTTGTTACCGTGGATATTCACCACCATACCTACGCCACACGCTATCGTGCTCATAGGCAGAACTGTACAATCCTTTTTCCATTTCTGTCGTTTTATATCGGTTATTTCTATAACTTAATACTCATTTTATCAAGACTATTCTTTTTATCAAGAATTAGTAGAATTTTCATTCTTGCTCTCATGAAAGATAACAATGATGAA